>TARA_R110002110_G_C13470269_1_pt1 | contig 55947 bp, 56 predicted proteins | sample TARA_R110002110 | Tara Oceans TARA_R110002110 (sample SAMEA4397330) | marine metagenome | biome: Polar Biome; feature: [SRF] surface water layer (ENVO:00010504); material: water (ENVO:00002006), including particulate matter (ENVO:01000060) such as... | depth 5 m | reverse complement strand
ATAACTATGTGTTATCGGACACTTTGTCCGATAATGTATTATATATTTTAAAGTGAACATGATGAAAAACGCTCCTTGTTTCAACAAGATATGTGGTCAACAAATTATAGTAGCTCTATATCCAAGGTGTCCACTTTGCTGTTTTTAATATCCAGTGTCAGGGTGTTACCCTATATTATAGCGATTGGGAAAGTGCTATTTAATAAAGTAATTTCAATAACTTATAAATTTAGATAAAATCCTTTTAGCGGACATTTATTTTGAAATTAATCTTATGGAGGAGATTGTATGGATGCAAATCGCCCACCTAAACTACTCGAACAAGTCAGACAGAAGATTCGGTTTTTGCACTATTCTAGAAAAACAGAACAATCATACGTTCAATGGATACGTCGATATATTTTGTTTCATGGAAAACGTCATCCGAAAGAGTTGGGTGGTGAAGAGCTTTCCAGTTTTTTAAATTACCTGGCAAATAAAGAAAATGTTTCTGCTTCAACCCAAAATCAAGCGTTAAGTGCAATAATATTTTTGTACAAACAAATCCTTGATATTGACGTTGGTGAAATTCCTGAATTTCAATATGCACGAAAACCAAAACGACTACCAGTTGTATTGACTCAAAATGAAGTTAAACGTGTGTTTGAGTATTTGAACGAACCTCATAAAACAATGGTCGGTTTAATGTACGGCGCAGGTTTAAGGCTAAATGAATGTCTTGAATTGAGAATGTTAGACATTGATATTGAACGATGTGAGATTACAGTTAGAAGAGGCAAAGGCAATAAAGATAGAAGAACGTTATTACCTGAGTTTGTTATTCCCGGTTTAAAACTGGCGATCGATAAAGCGCAACAGTTTCATGAGATTGATAAAATAAAGGGTATTACGCATGTACATATGCCTGATGCATTAGTCAGAAAATACCCGAACGCAGGGAAACAACTTAAATGGCAATATATATTTGCATCACATAAAACATCTACTGATCCCATTACAAGGAATATTGGTCGTCACCATATTCATACAAAGTCTGTATCACGAGCGATTAGCAATGCTGTAAGAAAAGCAAATATCATGAAACATGTTACGGCACATGTCTTTCGACATTCGTTTGCAACTCATTTATTAGAAAACGGATACGATATAAGAACGGTACAGGAGTTGATGGGACACTCGAATGTGAATACAACGATGATTTACACACATGTCCTTAACAAAGGCGGGCATGGCGTAAAATCACCTTTGGATAATCTCTGAAAGCCTGCTTTTACATTGTGCTCAACGACACGAGTCACGTTTTACGATTGCTTTGGCTCGGTAGCTGCCAATAATTATAGATTATATTTCTTAATCCGATAACGTAATGCCATACGGGTAATACCTAATTCTCTCGATGCTTTTGATACATTACGGTTGGTGCGTTCTAACGCTTGTTTAATTAAATGCAGCTCTGCTTCACCCAAAGTCAAATCTTCGTTCATTTCATTTTCGCTTGCTTTGATACTTTCTTTTTTATCGAGCCCAAGCATATCTGCGTCAAGCAGGCCGCTGCCATTTAATAAGACTGCGCGCTCTATTAAATGCTTCATCTCGCGAACATTACCTGGCCAATCGTAATCCATTAACATTTCACTCGCGTCTTCTGAGAAACCATCAAACTCTAATCCATAACGTCTTGAGGTTTGAACTGCAAAGTGATTCGCTAATAATAAAATATCAGTATCTCTTTCTCTTAAAGCGGGCATGGAGAGCGAGATAACATTTAAGCGATAGTACAGATCCTGTCGAAATTCCCCTTTTTCAGCTAAGGTTTCAATATCACGATTAGTCGCGGCAATAATCCAGGCAGCGACAGGACGTTCCTGTGTTGTGCCTACCTTACGTAAGGTGCGTCTTTCGAGGACTGCTAATAACTTAGATTGTAAATCGAGTGGCAATTCACCAATTTCATCCAGGAATAGCACGCCATCTTCTGCCGCTTCGATGAGTCCCGTGCGTGCAACATGCGCGTTGGTGAACGCACCTTTTTCGTGTCCAAACAATTCTGACTCAATCAGATCTTTCGGTAATGAGGCACAATCGACGTGAACAAATGGTTTTTCATAACGAGCACTTTTTGCGTGTAACAAGCGCGCGACAACATCTTTACCTGCTCCGGTCTCTCCCAGAATAAGCACTGTTGGGGGAACAATTGAACCAGATTGAGACAGTTTTGATATTCGTTCAACCTGCCCGCGTACATCTTTAATTTTTTTACATTCGCCTAAAAAATCAACGGACTCTACTGCGTGTTGTTCGCGTTTTGCGGAATATGTCAGTTTTTGCGTTAATTCGTTTTTATCAAAAACTTTTTCTACATTAACCAGTAATTCTTCCAGATCGATTGGTTTTTTTAAATAATCTGATGCACCTAATTTCATCGCTGAAACAGCATCTTCCAATTCACCATAAGCGGACATGACAAGCACAGCAATATTTGCATTTGACGTCTTAACTTCAGCGAGTAATTCAAGACCGGAGCCATCGGGCAAACGCATATCGAGTAAAATCAAGTCCGGCACATGTTCATTAAGCTCTTTTCTTGCGATCTCCAGATCACCTGCCAAAAAGACTTTATAATCTGCACGTTCTAAATGTTTCTTTACCGCCTTGGCAAAGACAGTTTCGTCTTCTACTAATAATATCTTTTTTTCCAGAACAGGGACTTCTGCCGATGTAATCAATGGTTCATTCACTCGCGCCTACCTCGCTTAAACTATGTATTGGTGCAGCAATTGTCACTTCAGTTCCTTGATTTTCAATCACATTAAACGTTAAGTTCCAGCCGTGCTTTTGACAAATCTTGAACGCAATCGGAATACCTAAACCAGTACCAAAACGTTTTGTTGATGGCCCCGGTTCAAAGTTACTCGGCTTGGGTTCGAAGGGTAAACCAGGGCCGCTATCGAGAATATGAATCTCGATATAATCTTCTACGTGGAGCAGGCTTATATTAATGATGCCGGATGCTGGAGAAGCATCGATTGCATTTGCTAGTAATGTATATAAAGCTTGTTCCATTAAATCCGGATCGACATTTAATAGTTGTGAAATTTCCCAGCCACTTTTTTTAACCTCGATTTTCTTATCTACTATTTTATTAATTAGCAAACTCAACGCCGCATCAACTAAATCAGATGCCTTTGCTTCTATTAAGTTTGGTTTCAGTGGATGTAAATAAGACACTAACGAACTAACCCAACGACCTAGTCGATCTGTCGTTTCAATAATCACCTCTTTGGATTCGTTGATCTCTTCCTGGCTTTCCGCATGTTCTAATAACTGCGCCGTGGCTCTAATGCTGGCAAGCGGATTACGAATATTGTGTGCGACTACTGGAACCAATGCACCTAACGCGGCTTGTCTTTCATTCTCAATTAATGCGTCTCTATTTTCAGCAAGCTCTATCGCCATTTTATTAATGGCTGCTGCTAAATCAGAAACTTCTTCCACGCCCTCTTCTGTTATGTGATATTCCAGATTACCATGACTGATCTCGCCTGCGCCACGCATGACATTTGCTATCGGTTTAATAAACCCTTTACGCATTACTTGCCTTGTATAAACAACAATAATAAATGCGATAATTAGCGGTATCGGGATGACAAACGGCGCGAATTTTGTCCACACGGCCAAGGTCTCGCCCAGTTTTTTATGTTTGCCTGTCAACAATTCTTTAAAAGCGCTATATCTATTTTCAAACTTACCTACCATCTGTTGTGCAAATGCTGGGTTCAGGATTTGTATTCTTGCAAACCGATCGGCAATGTATGGATTATCAAAAATATTATTCATATCACGTTGAATTTCGCGGTATGACAAGTTTAGTTCTTGTATCGCAATGTCTGTTTCTCTCGATCTCGAATTTTGTCGTAATTCGTTAAATCGCTCAGAGATACTCCGCGAGTATTCGGGATAGGCTTCAAATGCACGAGAATCTTCTAAAACTCGTGCCCGTATCATCTCCTGAATTTGTGCATATAGTTCTCCCCTGATTTGTTCTGTGAGATAAAACATGGAGTTGATACGCACGGATTCTGCTGAATTTTGATGCCAGAAATTGGCTGATAGACCGCCTAACAAACCTGTTACCGCAACCAGAAATAAAACCGCTACTTCATGTAGAAATAGTAAGTTTTTTAAAGACTTAGGTCTGCTAAATGCCATTGTTGCAGTATAACTTATTATGGTTCTTTTCAACCATAAAATTGGATAATATTAGCCAAAATCATCTATATTACCTACTTAAACAATAGAATAAACATCGCAACCTATTGTTTTTATTATATATTTTACATTCCCTTTTGATTGGCATGATTACTGGATGATAAAAGCTGCACACTATCTTTGTGTCCCAGTAAGCTGGGTTCTTTTAACGATAACATTTGAGGAGAGTTACTATGAAATGGGATACTCCAGAATACAGTGACATTCGTTTTGGCTTTGAAGTCACCATGTACATCAACAACAAGTAATTGTTGACAAAGCTGAAGTAAAAAAAGGGTCGCAAGACCCTTTTTTTATGCTTACAGGAAAATAGACGGTTGGGTTGAACTGCGCTTGGAGTAAGCAGCCGAAAACAGTGATAGTTTGTCTTTATGAAAACCACATTCTTTTAAACAGTTCAGTTTCCTTTCGCTTCATGTGATAAACCACACCCGCTATATGCATGATCAACAATACAACGAGACAAATAGCACTAATTTCATGTATTTCAGTAAACAGCTCGTTCATTTCAGGGTTTTTATCAGCCCATTTGGGTAGTGGTATGCCCCAGAATTTCGTCTTATAGCTAGTAAATGAAGATGAGATATAGCCAGAGACCGGTTGAATAAACATCAGTAAATAGAGTAAATGGTGTGTCGCTTTTGCCATTTTTTGATGGGTAGCAGAGACAATATCGGGCAATGGCGGTGATGTAGAAACAAGTTTCCAAACCAGCCTGATAATCGCTAAAAGTGCCAACGTCAGGCCAATTGATTTATGCAGCGTAAAAAACCAGGTACGTTCTTCTGAGCCCTTTGGCAAATCTGACATATAAACACCCATACAAATCATGGCGATGATCATAATGGCCATAAGCCAATGGATTATTATAGCCGTGGTACTGTAGCGCTGAATTTCCATGATATTTCATATACCTCAAGTGTTAATGTTTATATTCAAAATGATCCCGTGAACTATCTAGCATTTGGCCATCAATATCAGGATAATACTATCTCAAACTGACATTTGGTTAAATGCTAGACGGCTTGAACTAATAAAATTTATAACATCTCTGAAAGGTCTAAAAATTAAGTAATAAAAATAATAATGCACAGTTTTCTTTTACTTACTTCATTATTCACATTCAGCCTCACTGTGATGAGCTCGGCCTATGCCAATGAGTATCATCTATTGGTTTCAAAGAAGAAGAATGAACTTGTCGTTGAAAAATCCGGGCAAATAGTAAAAAAATATCATATTGCTAGTGGCAAAGGTGGCAAGGGAACAAAACGTTTACGTGGTGACAGTAAAACCCCTTTAGGCATGTACCGGGTATCCAGCGTTAAAGAAAGCAGCCGCTTTCATTTCTTCATTCAACTGGATTATCCAAATCTAATAGATGCCTGGTACGGCTATAAAAATGAAATTATTGATGCCAACAATTTTAAACGCATTGCCACAGCATACAAAAAACGCGAAACGCCGCCACAAGATACCGAATTAGGTGGCTTCATTGGAATACATGGTTTGGGTATTACTAATGAAGAAAAATTAAACATTCATGAGTCCTTCAATTGGACGGAAGGATGTATCGCCTTAACTAATGAAGAAATAAATGACCTGAAAAGATTTGTAGCCATCGGCACTCAAGTTACCATTAGAGAATAATTGTCGGTGTCGAATAAAGCTCAATTAGGCCCACCTGCTAATTTTCCAGTCATTCGCAGAATATTTCCTCGTGTAGAATTTAGTCGTCTACCAACACAGTTTATTACCCTATGTTTATTTGTATTTCTGTTTGGCTGTAGCAATGAGACGACGCAGATTTATGAAAAAACAACACAAAAGCCGCTCGAAAATGTTATTCAGGATGCTGAATTCGCCATTACAGAGAACAATTTTCGCATCACTAATCGCCTGCATATCGGTAGCGCTATTAAAGAACGTGGCAGTTTTGACTTTCCACAAAACGAGATTATTTTATTTTGTAATCTCACCATTGCAGAAGAAATGTTAAAGATTGAGCCTCGTTATATTAATTATTGTCCATATAAAATAACGATTACTGATTCAGATGGGTTTATCATCATTGGGACGCGATTATTGCCGCTAAAAACAAACAACTCCAAGATGGATAAAATCGCTAAAAACCTTAATCAAATACTACGCTCAATGGTAGAATATGCCGCATCAGAAGACCCGTTCATTCTTGAGCAAAATTAAAAGGATATTATTTAATAATGAAAGAACATCCTGAACATAGTCTTTTACTTCGCTGGCTAATTTTAACTGGCCTTATTTCATTTTCTTTAATAGTTGCATGGAATGAAGATATTATTTCTTCATTATTTAATGTTGATCAAAGTAAGATTTGCTGGGTAATTGCATTGGCATATCTATTAGTCACCCTGCACTGCGCGAGCAGAATTTATACGCTTTCATTACAGACAAATTTATCAATGAAAGTTGATGACATCATTAAAAATGAAGACAGACTTGATTTAACGATCAATGACGAAGAAGTCATGATTAATTCAAAAACCAAGCTGCCAGACTGCTTCATGACAGAATACATCCGAGATCTCCATTACCGATATAACAATAGAAACAATGCTGAAGACACGGGTTCTTCTACAGATCTAATTGATGTCTATGAATCACGCTTAAAAGGGCCTCAGGAAATTGGCTGGTTTGTCTCCGATATGATGTTAAAACTAGGGTTACTTGGCACCATTATCGGTTTTATTTTTATGTTGGGTTCAGTTGCCAACATCGCTGATTTTGATGTCAGTGGTATGCAAAAAATATTGAAGCATATGAGTAATGGTATGGGAACAGCTCTCTATACGACACTTGCTGGGTTGACGTGCAGCATTTTATCGGCAACTCAATATCACATGCTGGATAGACATGCCGATGAGCTCATTGAATTAACTCGTCACCTAACGCAAGTTCATGTCATTCCAAAGATCACTGGAAATTAGTTAATTAATGAGTGTTAAAGATCGACTGCGTTCTGACCCATTCACAGACCTGCTGTTCAATGCATTGCTGGGTTTTACGTTTCTGTTTCTGGTTGCCATTATGTTTATGAACCCTGAAGCGAAGTCAGGGATAATAGATCCTAAAGCAGAATACATATTAACCATAACCTGGGAAGATAATAGCCCTGATGATGTCGACGTCTGGGTAGAAGATCCCGAAGGTCAGATTCTCTGGTTTAGAACCCCCGAAGCAGGATTGTTGCATCTAGACCGTGATGACCGGGGTTTGGTCAATGACACTATTACAATCGCTGGAGAAGAAGTTCAGAACCCACTTAATCAAGAAGTGGTCACCTTAAGAGGCGTTGTGAAAGGAGAATATATAGTCAATCTGCATTATTATGCATCTGAAACGGGAACACCTGTTGATGTAAATGTGAGGTTGGTCAAAGTAAACCCTAAGCTCGAAGTTATATACTATGGCACTGTTAACCTTGAGAAAAGAGGTGATGAGAAAACTGCGGTCAGATTTAAAATTGGGCATGATGGCGACGTTTATGGAATAAATTTCCTGCCGAAGTCGCTTGTAGAGCTTGGTTAAGAAAATAATAACACTGGAGAAAATATTGTGATATTGGGCATTACTGGCATTATTTCAGCCTATATTTTAATCGGTTTACTACTACTTAGTATAAACCTCTATTCTAAATGGTCCTGGAAAGTTAAAGCTGCAAGTATCGTTATCACCTCTGCATTTTACGTCATAACTTATTACTCTTTTCCCCCACTACTTGGTTGGGCCACAACTGAAAACTTACCACCGCAGTTCCGTTTAATCTCAACCCACGTAGAACAACCTAATAAAGAAACCGGCAAAGAAGGCTCTGTCTACCTTTGGCTGGCTGAGATAGAAAACATGTCAAGCACATTAGCTCCACGTGCTTATGAGTTACAGTATTCTAATGAGTTGCATGAAAAAATCATCAACGTAAAAGCAAAGCTAGATAAAGATATTGCGCAATTAGGCGAATTTAAGGAGCCTGATGATACAATGAATCAAGTTGATGAACAACGACGTGGAGTAAAATCAGTTCATATTGAATTTTATGATTTACCCGACCCATTGTTCCCGGATAAGTAGGAGGCATCAAACAATTGAATAGAAACATTACTTCTCTTTTATTCTGTTTATATCTATCAGTATATTCCGTAAACGCGTTTCCCTGGAACACGTTAACCGATAAGCACGATATTAATTGCCAACAATCTAAAACAGTTCTTGATTGTACGTATCGAAGCCTCAAATCTGAGGCAACTCCTGAAATTAAGGCAATGTCTGATAATGATAAGCTTGAAATAAGTAAATCAAGTCCATTCCCTGAAACTAATGATACAACGGCAATTTTATTTCTGGTTGATACAAGCGACCCTAACAGACAAAATGTCATTGAAAAAAACAAGTCTCATATAAATACTTTGTTAACTAATATAAAGTCGCATCACAAAATTGGATTGGCAGCTTTTGACAAATCCATACACTTTTTGGCACCAATAGGAACATCAAGTTTTTTACTTTCCAAGGCTATTAATTCTTTAAATGCGCAAGGCAGGACAACAGAATTATATCGCAACCTGATCACGGCTATTGACCATCTCAAATCATTTGATGCTAATAGAAAATTAATTATTTTAATGTCTGATGGTCAAGCTGAAGATAAGGCCTATTTCCATTCTGATGTCGTTAGATCAGCTAAAAAATCTGGCGTAGTTATAAACTCAATAGGATATCCAAGATCTGTTTCTTTATCTGTTTCTTTACAAACTATCAGACGCTTAAGCGAAGAAACTGGCGGCAATTATATTGAAACTGATATGAGCTATAAACTTCCACCAAACAAATTAATGCCGCTAATAAATAATTTGGATAATGGAGGCTCATTCACTGTTGAATTAGGCTCTTTATCTAAAAAAAGCCCTGCCCCTGACAAAGTAACGCTATCCTTCACGGATATTAATGGAACAGAAAGTATAAATGTGCCGGTGAAAATAAAAACTACAGAGAAACATCTTCAAATAAAAACCAGTAACATTTCAACTGATGTTGGAAGCGTGAATAAGATTAGTCCCGAAAACAAGCAGCCAATTCAAATAGTAACAAAACAGATAGATAATCAAGGTATTAATTTATGGCTTTGGTACGGTCTTCCTGCTGCATTTATCATCATTATCATATTCATATTGATTACATTATTTTTATTATGGAATCGCCGTCCTGAAACAAGACCTATTTCGGATAGCAATTATAAGCCTTATGCTTATTTAATCGCGGATGATGGTAGTGAAACTCGATACCCAATAACACGAACAATTTGGCGCATCGGTCGAAGTAAAGACAATGAGCTCACACTAAATGATACCTCTCTCTCCAGACGTCATGCTGAAATTCATAGGAATAGCAATGGCACCTTCGATATTATTGATATGAACTCAATGAATGGCGTATATGTTAATAATGAAAAAATTGGTAAGGCGGAATTACACGAAGGAGATGTTGTTGAGATTGGAGATGTCTTTTTACATTTTACACAATTAGCCTCTGATTATTCACTTGAAGAATCAACCGTCATGCAAAAAACGAAGGTACCTATCACCCATTGAACAATTAGTTAAATAACGGGTTTTGTTAGCTTAATATATTCGTCGATCAACGTTGTCATGCCTGGTTGATCTAACAATGGTTCATCATGACCGAACCATTCTTGTTTGTTGTCAATAATTAATTTCGATATGTTTTTTGCGCAAATATCCCCTTGATCATTTTGACATTGTTTATATGCGTTAGCTAACAGTGAAGTAGCTGCGCCCATTATAATTTCTTTATGTTTTTGCAATACCGCATCTTGCTCCACAACTGTTTGAATATGAGCACTCTGTTCAGTTTTAACCGTCTGAATAACAAAAGTGATTAACGCACTGAATTCTTCAGGAACCGATATGCGACTAACCATAGCCCATCGATATAAATCAATCGGCAAGACCTCCCATTTTTCAGCTAAATCCTCTACATTTGTAACTGATAATAGTTTTTTGTTAACGCACTCTTGTGCATGCTCCCATTGTTCTTCTATCTTCAGCAAGACATCATGGTTAGATTCATCAATGTTGGGACTTACACCAAATAATAATGGAATACCCTCTTTCTGTAGTAACCACTTATCCTTGCATATCCATTTTTCATATAATTTTTGCAACCTTAAATGGTTCTCATCATAATTCTTGCTTTTGCGTTCACTCATCGTCATTTCTACTGAGTCGTTCGACATTGATGTTTACTTATCTTGTGGCAAGCACTGGTTTTCTAATTTTATTAATAATATTCATAACTATTTATTAATGTGTTACAAGGTAATCCAATTCGGCTTGACTAAATCCCGCCATTATTCTCGCTTCATAATTTATCTTCTGTGCTTTATTCAAAGGCAAATATTCTTCTGCTATCTGTTTGAATTTATATTCTGGATCCAGGTTTAATTTTTCACATTGATAGCGATACCACTTTGTTCCAGTCTTAACATGTCCAATTTCTTCTTCAAGAATTAATTCAAGTATCAGACTCGTTGATTCATCTTTTACCTGACGAAACCGAGAAATTAAATTCGGAGTTACATCCAAACCTTTTGCTTCCAAAATGCGGGGCACTACCGCCAAGCGTAATAATAAATCATGTTTCGTTTGTTCTGCTATATTCCAAAGTCCATTATGCGCGGGGAAATCACCATAGTCATAACCTAATCTGTGCAACTGATTCTGTAATAAACAAAAATGTTTGGTCTCTTCAGAAGCCACTCTGGCCCAGTCAAGATAAAAACCCTTGGGCAAATTCTGAAAGCGATATATTAAGTCCCAGACAAGATTGATAGCATTAAATTCTATATGCGCAAAGGAATGTATCATCGCTGCCCTGCCTTCATCAGTCTGCATATTGCGTTTAGGTAAGTCTCGTGGTTCGACAAGCAAAGGTTTAGCTGGTTGGCCGACTTTTATTAATTTAAGATCAACATCAATTGGAGTAACGATAATATTGCCAGATAATATAGTTTTTGCTGCTAGTTCTGATAAAGCCAGCTTTTCATCTAGTTTAGATTCTGACAGGCACTGATAAGCGAGTGAAAATAAATTTTTCATTACAATTGAACGGCTTCTTTATATCCAGTCCACGTTATTTGCCAAGATGGCTCATCAGTTTTCGCAGCGTAGCTCACATCAACGCAAACACCCGGTATTAGCGCTAAAGATCCATTAACATAAACCAGAGGAAACCGGTCTCTTACCCATGGTAAAACCCCCCTCTCCTGAAACAATTGCTTCACTGTCTTTGAATGAGCGTGACTAAAAGGCAGTATTTTTTCCCCTCCTTCTCTATATCGAACATTGATATGTGCATTTTCAATTTTTTCTTTTGACAGTCCCTTTCCAACTTTCGATTCTGCAACTAATGTTTCATTCATAATCTTTAAGGGGAAAGAAAGATCCCACTGGTAATTAATACTATCAACCTGTTTGTCAGTTTTATTGGATGCGTATAATAATGCTCTATACTTCCTTACTTCAACACTCTTCCAATTAACGCAGGGCGCATTGTCACTTGTCGAATTAATCAAATCTGAAATGATTTGGTTAATATGCTTTGAGCCAGGTGTTTCTAATTGTAGTTTTTGCAGCCACGTAAAAATGACATTTTTCTGTCTGGAAACACTCAATCTTCTTATTTTTTTCAGGATCAGCATATTTTCTCGCGATACTAACTTCAAATCTTCAAGACCAACTTCCTGCATTAAGGATTTACAATCTTGCTGGTGTTTGAGCAAACGACTAATTGTTTCGCGATAGGCCGGCCAGCGTTTTTCAAATGCTGGAATAACATTATTTCTTAAGTAATTTCTGTCAAATTTAGTATCAGCATTACTCAAGTCTTCTTGCCAAGATAATTTATTCTCATTTGCATAAGCGAGCAACTGTTCTCGACTATAGTTCAATAGTGGACGAACATGTATTGCGTTCCCGATATTTTTAAATCGCGGCATTGATGATAAACCACGTGGTCCAGCACCACGTAGAGCTTGCAGGAAGAATGTTTCTACCTGATCATCTTGATGATGGGCAGTAAAGAGCAAGTCATCATTATTCATAATTTGAGCAATCAGGGTGTAACGTTTTTCCCTTGCCCAAGCTTCGATACTTTCCCCTTTGGGGATTTCCTCATTAATCTTTAGCTCGCTAAAGGCCAGCGCATAATCTTTACACTGTGTTCTACAAAACTCAGCCCATTTAGTGCTCTCCTTTTGTAGCCCATGGTTAACATAGACAACCTCAAGTGATTTTCCTATTTTTTCTTTATTTGAAAATACCAAATGTAGTAAGGCAATAGAATCCATACCGCCACTACAAGCTATCCATATTTTTTTTGCTTCGGGAAATGTACTAAGAATTAAATCAAAATTATATTGTGAGAGAGGACTGGTAGACACAGTGCTATTATCTACCTAAGACATTTATCGCCGCTCCTGCACCCGCGACGTTGCCTGCATGGATGCAGGCACTGGAGATTAATCTGAAATAAAATTCTGACATTACGCTCATCTATATAAAGAGCTAATTATTTTTAAATTCACCAATCTGTCTTATTTTATTTTGTCTTTGTAATACAACTTCTTGAGTTGGTAAGGAACGTAATTCTTCTAATTCCTCAATTAACGCGAGTTTTAAGCTGTTCGCAATAGCTTTAAAGTCACGATGTGCACCACCTAGTGGTTCATCTATCACTCGATCAACTAAATTAAGCTCATTCAACCTTTGAGCTGTAATCCCCATTGCTTCTGCGGCTTCTCTCGCATTATCAGCACTTTTCCATAGAATTGAGGCACAACCTTCAGGTGATATTACTGAGTAAGTGCTATATTGCAGCATTATCAAACGATCACCAACGCCAATAGCGAGTGCACCTCCTGAACCACCTTCGCCAATCACTGTTGCAACAACCGGGGTTTTTAGCTCTGACATTACCATCAAGTTCCTCGCTATAGCTTCGCTCTGACCACGTTGCTCTGCATCAATACCTGGATAAGCGCCTGGTGTATCGATAAAGGTTAACACCGGCAAATGAAAACGCTCTGCCATTTGCATAATGCGCAATGCTTTACGATAACCTTCTGGTTTAGGCATACCGTAATTTCGCATAATCCTGTCCTTTGTATCTCGACCTTTCTGATGCCCTATGACAGCAACCGGTTTCCCGTCTAACCTTGCTATGCCAGCAATGATTGCTGGATCATCTGCAAAATACCGCTCTCCATGTAATTCTTCAAAGTCGGTAAAGATAAGATCAATATAATCCTGCGTATATGGACGTTGTGGGTGCCGCGCAACTTGAGAAACTTGCCACGGCGTTAATGAAGAAAAGATGGACGCTGTCAATTCATCGCTACGTTTCTTGAGTCTTGAAATCTCTTCATTAATATTTATTTCTTTATCATTACCAACGTAGCGCAATTCCTCAATTTTGGCTTCGAGCTCTGCAATTGGTTGTTCAAAATCTAGAAAATTCATATTTAAATCAATCTGTTATTGTGTTTAATTACAGGATTATACTCGATTTCGACCTGATTAATATCAAGTATATTTATTAATTCATCTATCAAGTCATCACTAATCCGGACGTTCCACTCTTTCCCAAACGTCATTTGTCCCATCGCATCAGCTTTTATATATTTTACGACCACGCTCGATACATCATGATTGTATTTAAGTAAAATGGTTTTTATATTATTAATTATTCCATTACTCATTTGAGATTCATATAGCGTCAACCTTAAAGAGCTGGTCACATTAAATGGATTATCCAATTTACGAATGTCTTCTATGGTTAAAATATTATCTGCGAGAATCTTAATTCCGCCTTCATAATACTCATCAGTCTTCGCGCGACCTTTCACAATTATCAGGTGATCTTTGATTAAATAGTTACGATATTTTTCATAATCATCTACTTTAACAACAACGACCTTTCGGGAAGTATTATCATCAATTTTTACATCATATTCCTCTCTCATTCCTGATTTTCGGATACTCATAATGTATCCCGCTACTTTGACTTCGCCTGTTTTTACGCCATATAATTTCCGAGTTATTTTTGATAATTCCTGCTTGTATCTATTAATAGGATGTCCCGACAAATAAAATCCCAAAGTTTCTTTTTCATACATAACACGTTGCTTATCATCCCAATCTTTAACAACATCATAAACCGAAGCTGAATCGAGTTCTTCATTTGGGTCTGTAGAGGTTTCAAGTCCAAACATATCATTCTGTCCACTATCAATATCTTTATTATGCTGCTCGGCTAAAGAAGTTGCCTTCTCAAGGTTTCCATTTAATGTGCTCCTGCCAGCACCTAATGAGTCCATTGAACCAGATTTTATCAACGCATCAAGTACTCTCTTATTCGCCTTTCTTAGATCGATTCGTTTACATAGATCAAATAAATTATCGAACGGACCATTCTCTTCTCGTTCATTAATAAGGCTATCAATCGCTGCTGCCCCGACACCTTTTATAGCTCCTAAACCATATTGAATCGCTTTATCATTGATCACAGTGAAACTATAGAAACTAGCATTTACTGAAGGAGCTACCACTTCTATTTGCATTCTACGAGATTCTTCAAACAGCATCACAACCTTATCAGTATTATCCATATCGGAAGAAAGTACTGCGGCCATGAAAGCAGCCGGATAATGTGCTTTTAACCAGGCCGTCTGATAGGCAACAAGCGCATAGGCAGCAGAGTGAGATTTATTAAAACCATAACCAGCAAATTTTTCCATTAAATCAAATATTTCTTTTGCTTTGTCTTTATCTACACCTCTGCTAACAGCTCCATCGGTAAACATCTGCCTTTGCTTTGCCATTTCTTCCGGCTTTTTCTTACCCATAGCACGACGTAATAGATCTGCCTCTCCTAAGGAGTAAGCAGATAATATCTGAGCAATTTGCATCACTTGTTCCTGATAAAGAATAACGCCATAGGTTGGCTTTAGAATGGCTTTTAAATCAGGGTGCATATATTGCACACTTGCTCTGCCATGTTTTCTTTCAACAAAATCATCGACCATGCCTGACTGCAAAGGACCAGGTCGAAATAAAGCAACAAGCGCAATAAGATCATCAAACACATCAGGCTTAAGTCGATTAACCAGCTTTTTCATGCCGTCAGACTCAAGCTGGAAGACGGCCGTAGTATCCATACGTTGAATTAATGCATAAGTAGCAGAGTCATCTAGCGGGATTTTTCGAATATTAATTTCGTCTTCGTTATTCTGTCTTTTTATACGATTAACATCTCGCAAAGCCCAATCAATAATAGTTAATGTTCTTAACCCTAAAAAATCGAATTTAACCAATCCAATAGATTCAACATCACCCATATCAAATTGCGTTACAGTTGCTTGAGATCCTTCTTCACAATAAAGTGGCATATATTCGTACAAAGGTTCAGGAGCGATAACCAGTCCTCCAGCGTGCCGTCCGGCATTTCTCGACAAACCTTCAAGCTTTTGTGCTAAATCCAGCAGCGATCTGACATCTTCTTCAGAGTTATAACGCTGTCGCAGCATCTTCTCTTCAGCAAGAGCCCGTTCAAGCGTCATGTTCAAATCAAATGGAATCAGCTTTGCAATTTGATCAACAAAACCATATGGAAACCCGAGTACCCTTCCAACATCCCGAACCACAGCCTTTGCTGCCATCGTGCCGTAAGTAATAATTTGTGAGACATGATCACGGCCATACTTCCTGGCAACGTAATCAATCACTTCATCTCGGCGTTCCATGCAGAAATCCACATCGAAATCCGGCAATGAAACACGCTCAGGATTTAAAAACCTCTCAAACAACAGGTCATATTCAAGTGGGTCTAATTCTGTAATATCCAGTGCATAAGCAACTAATGAACCGGCACCTGAACCACGTCCTGGACCCACAGGAATACCGTTTTCTTTCGCCCAACGAATGAAATCAGCAACGATAAGAAAATAACCGGAAAAACCCATTCCAGTAACAACATCTATCTCACGTTGTAATCTTGAAAAGTATTCCTCATGGCTTGATTCAGGAATATTATTGTTGTCGTCAAGGATTTTTAGTAACCCTGCTTTGGCATCCTTGACCAATCTTTGATCTTGCGTTTCAATCGAATCGACAGGGAAATGAGGTAAGAAATTTTCACCTAGCGTAAATTCAACATTACACCGCTGTGCAATTTTAACCGTGTTTTCAAGTGCTTCAGGTATATCAGAAAACAACTCTTCCATTTCTTCATTTGTTCGGAGGTATTGTTGAGCAGTGTATTGTTTGGCGCGTCTAGGATCATTTAATGTATATCCTTGTTGAATGCAAACGCGTGCTTCATGCGCTTCAAAATCATCATTTTCTATAAAACGAACATTATTCGTAGCAACGAGAGGAATACTATATTTTTCAGCATAATTGAGGGCGTCATGTATATAGCTATCCTGGCTTTTTCTACCTATTCTTTGCACTTCAAGATAATATCTATCTGAAAAAACAGACATCCATTTCTCAATATTCTTTTCAATCTTTGTATTATCTTGAAGTAAAGTTGAAGTAGAAAAAGCACCAGTATCTGCACAATCAACAGCAATGAGTCCCTCGTTATATGTTTCAAGCCAATCAAACTGTACTAATGGATTACCTCGAAACTGACCTTCAGTAAAACTTCGCGTTATCAATCTGGACAGGTTTTGGAAACCTTCAATATGCTGGCAAAGTAGAACGATACTTGAAGGTTCGTCAGGACTAGCTGTCACCACTTTTATTTCTGCACCAATCAGTGGCTTAACACCCACTCTGTGCATTGCACGATAAAATTTTACAGCAGAGAAAGTGTTTCCTTGCTCTGTAACAGCAAGTGCAGGCATACACTTATCAGCCGCTTTATTTGCCAAAACATCAATCTTAATTAATCCATCGATTAACGAATATTCAGTATGAAGATGTAGATGAACAAAACTCATAGATATGACAACTTACACTATATATTTAGCGACTGGTGCAAAACTACGTCTGTGTATTTTAGTTATCCCTAATCTTGCTAACGCTTCAATATGCTGTTTTGTGGGATAACCTTTATGCGATGAAAAACCGTACCCTGGATAGTCCTCATCAAAGTTCACCATCTCATTGTCTCGTGCCACTTTAGCGATAATTGATGCAGCACTTATTGCAGGAATCAAACTGTCTCCTTTGACAATGGCAATAGTTTTATAATTAACTTCCGGCGTAAAACTACCATCTACAACCACCATTTCTGGTTCTTTTTCTAAAGCTTCAACGGCACGTTTCATAGCCAGCAAACTAGCTTGCAATATATTTATCTCGTCTATCTCTTCAACTTCAGCTCGACCTAATGACCACGCCAATGACTTGGATTTTATTTCATCCGACAAAATCATCCTTTTTTTATGACTCAGTTTTTTAGAGTCTTTCAAGCCATTAATAATATTCTTCGGGTCTAATATTACAGCTGCGGCAACAACCGCTCCTGCTAGAGGGCCTCTTCCAACTTCATCGACACCTGCTACAAACTCAAGACGGTTAATATAGGAATAGTCAGACAACCTTATCACCTTCTAGTAATTCAAGAATGGCATCAGCCGCTTGCAAATCAGCATTCTTTTTTAGTTGGGAAGATAAACTTGTAAATTCCATTTTCATTTTCTTTGTTTGCTCTGCGGACGTCAGGAGTTTATTTAACTCAAAAGATAATATTTCAGGCGTGCATCTTGATTGCAAACATTCTGGCACCAGCATTTTTCCAGCTAGAATATTGGGTAATGAGGCGTAAGGAATTTTTGCCAACAATTTGACTATTAGATGCGTTAGAAAAGAAAGCTTGTATGTAACAACCATAGGTTTCTTGTAGAGCATAGCCTCAAGTGTTGCTGTTCCGGATGCAAGCATAATAAAATCTGCAGCTTCCATTATTTTGTGCGTATTACTTATATTAATATCGACACTCAAATCCGGGGCTATTCTATTTTTTATTTCCAGAAAAAGATTACGTGACTTCTCATCAATCAAACCACTTATAAAATACAAGCCCGGATTTTTTCTTTGTGAAAAAACAGCCGCTTCTAATAGTGGCCCGGCGATTCTTTTTATCTCAGACAATCGACTGCCCGGCAAAAGAGCAACTACAATTTTATCTTGCGGAATTTTTAAATCAGCTCTTGCTGCAGGCACGTTTGGCATGCTTGGGATTTTGTCGGCCAGGTGGTGCCCAACAAATCGATTGGGCACCTCGTATTTATCATAAATAGCTGCTTCAAAAGGAAATAGATTTAATACTAAATCGGCAGCCATACGAATTTTTTTTACTCTGTATTCACGCCAAGCCCAAATCGAAGGACTAACATAATGGACTGTTGTTATTCCTGCCTTGCGTAACTCCTTCTCAAGCCAAAGGTTAAAGTCAGGAGCATCTACGCCAATAAACACATCTGGTGGGTTTTTAATAAAATGTTTTAATAAATTATTTCTAATATTTTTTAATTCGAAATATCTACTTGCTACTTCAGTAATACCCATCACGGACAACCTTTCCATCGGGTATAAAACCTTCATGCCAGACGCAAGCAACCGTTCCCCACCGATACCTTCTACAGATAAGGTTTCAGTTTTTTTTCCTAATTCACTAATCAACCCAGCACCAAGCATGTCGCCTGATGCTTCACCCGCGACAATTCCAATTCGAAGCATTGAATTATCTTGATGCAGTTGTAGTAGAAAACAGTATCATCTAACGATTCCGCGTTGGGAAGAAGCAATGAATGCATGCATTAATTCAACTTTATCTGATTCGGAAGCTAAGTTTGATAGTACCTTTAATGCATCTTTCAAAACTAACCCATCTCGATAAATTGCTTTGTAAGCCTTGCGTAATATATTAATCGTGTCTGAATCAAACCCATGCCTTTTTAAACCTTCCCGGTTTAGTCCCGACGGCTTTGCTGAATTACCGGACACTAGAACGTATGGAGGAACATCTTTAACTATGACTGATGAAATAGCAGAGAAACTATAACTGCCAACACGGCAAAACTGATGCACTCCAGTAAACCCCCCAAGAATAACAAAATCATCAATAATCACATGACCGGCTAAAGTCACATTGTTAGCAAAGACAGCCTCGTTACCTACAATGCAATCATGGGCAATATGTACATACGCCATAATCCAGTTATTATCACCAATAATTGTTTTTCCACCACCATCATTAGTGCCGCGGTTTATTGAGACATATTCACGTATTGTATTCCCTGCACCTATTTCCAGAGTTGAGTTTTTTTCTTTTATATATTTTTTATCCTGGGGGTCTTCACCGATAGAACAAAAATGAAAGATCTTGTTATCTGGACCAATTTTTGTTGTGCCCTTGATAACAACATGCGAACCAATAACAGAGCCCGATCCAATTGAGACATTTTCTCCTATTATTGAATAGGGTCCTATACTTACATTTGAGTCTAAAATGGCATCGGGATGGACAATAGCTGTAGCGTCTATCATGGACTTATTCCATGACAGTAGTTAAAAGCTCTGCTGATGTTATTAATTGTGAATCCACATATGCAGAAGCATGAAATTTCCAAATGTTCCTTTTTAATGCGAGGAACTTGACGTCTAGAATTAATTGATCTCCCGGTCCAGCTGGTTTCCTGAAACGAACTTTATCGATACCTACCAGGTAAAACAAACTATCTTCGGTTATATCTCCTTCTTCAAAACCTAACGCGCCAAGCAAGCCTGCAGCTTGCGCCAATGCTTCGATGATTAACACACCTGGCATAACCGATTTACTAGGAAAATGTCCTTGAAAAAAGGGTTCATTGACCGTTATATTTTTTAATGCCTTTATATGTTGTCCCTTTTCTACTTCAAGCACACGGTCAATCAACAAAAATGGATAGCGGTGTGGCAATAAAGTCTTGATTTTTTCTATATCAACCATAGTGTCTTGCATATATAGTCCATCATTATCCCAACTTAAACATTATATTTTTTATTATTTCATCCAGGTTCTTGAATCGTATTATATTTCTTTTCCAGATCTTATTGTCTGTTACCGGGATAGCAGAAGAATAAACACCTTGTGATTTAATAGAGTTTGCTACCCCAGACATCCCGGTAATAATAACATCATCTGCTATCTCTATATGACCATTAATACTACTGGCCCCACCAATCTGACACCTCTTCCCTATTCTGGCGCTTCCTGCGAGCGCTACACATCCGGCAATTGCTGTATCTTCACCGACAAATGCGTTGTGACCAATCTGAACTTGATTATCGATCTTCACACCACTACAAATAATCGTATTCCCTATCGCACCTCTATCAATTGTTGAGTTTGCCCCAACTTCAACATTGTCACCAATAGAAACAGAACCAACCTGAGGAATTTTCAACCAGCATCCATTCTCTTGTGCAAGACCAAAACCATCAGCACCAATTACAACTCCTGGATGAAGAATAACATTTTTTCCGATAGTGACATCACAGCATACAGTTACGTTTGCGTATAATATTGTGTTTTTGTCAATGCAAACATTTTCAGCAATGACACAGCCTGGCCCAATAAATACTCCTGCATTAATAACGACATTGTCGCCAATAACAACATTTGCAGAGATGGTCGATGAGCTATCGATACTACATTTTTGGCCTATAACCGCATGTTCATCAATAGCGCCAGTCTGCCGTTTTACAGGGTACAGATGATTCGCAATCTTCGCATATACTAAATATGGCTCATTGCTTACGAGCGCATTTGTTGGACAGTTTTTTAAATCGGCTTCAGCTAAAATGACAGCTGAAGCCTTTGTTTGCAGTAATAGATGTGCGTAATGCCTGTTTGATAAAAAAGAAATTTCATCTTTTTGAGCCAAACTCAGTGTATTTACCGCAGTAATAACACACTCAGAATCCCCAACTAGCCTAGCACCACTTATGTCTGACAATTCTCCAAGGGTGGTTGACATACAACATTACTCGTTATTTTGACTTATTATGGAGCAGTGTTAACTTCCTTTTTAAGATAATCAATGACTAGTCCACTTATATCAACCTTCGAGCTAGCAAAGATAACGCCTTCACCCAAAATAACATCATAGTTGTTCTCTTTTGCTATCTTCTGAATAGCGACAACAACGCGTTTTTGAATTTTACCAAATTCTTCATTACGTCGAAAATTCAGATCTTCTCTGAACTCATCCTGATCACGTTTGAGATCACGTTGCTGTGCGATAACCTCTCTTTCTAGTTTTGCACGTTCTTGCTCGCTCATAATAGCGCGATCTTTATTAAACTTGTCCTCAAGCGCTTTAATCTTTTTTTGTGCCGCCAAAAGCCCTTTATCACGAGGAGAAAATTCTTTTTCCAGCATCTTTATCGCTGCTTCAGCTTGAGGTGACTCTTGCAATATTCGGTTTGCATTAACAGCCCCTATTTTGTAAGTCTCTTCAGCGTTTGCGAAAGATGTTGTAAGTGCCAAAAATGCTGCGGTCGAAATAACTGTTCTAAACAAGGTATTCATTAACTTTAAACTCCAAAATTACTAAAATTACTAAAATGCTGTCCCAAAATTGAATTGGAAATTTTGTATTTCATCAGTACTTTCATCTCCAAAAGGCATTGCTATGCTAGCACTAACAGCACCAAACGGTGAAATCCATATGGCACTCAATCCAGCAGAATAACGCATATCGCTTAGTGACACATCTTGATTGCTACCGAACACATTACCGGCATCAACAAAAGTGGTCAGCCTGACGGATTTTTTATAACTAGTCAGAAAAGGAACCGGTAAAATGACCTCCGCGTTAGCAAGAATTCTCGTGTCACCCCCTAGTGCACGATTAGTAGAATCCCTTGGCCCTAATGTATTCTCTTCATAGCCTCTGAGTGTTCGCGGGCCACCAGCGTAGAAGTTTTCAAAGAAGGGTAGTTCTGTCGTATCACCATAACTTTCACCGTAACCAAACTTGCCACCTAACACCAGGACAAAATCTTCGTTATACAGATCCTTAAACCACTTGGCCTCATAATTAAGTTTATAGTACTCAAGAGAGTTGCCAAAGCTAGGTAGTGCAATTGATGCGTTTATGCGCTGCAGAGCGCCCTTATCCGGTAAGACAGCCTTGTTCCTTGTGTCATATGAAAAATTGACTCCAAATTTCAAGATATCGTATTGGCTGCCATTACTAGCTATAAAATTTGTAATTTGGGATGAGGTACCGACACTTGTTTTAATCTCTGTATTCGTGTATCCAAATGAAGTCCCTATAGTATTATGCTCAGTAACGGGAATAGATAAGCCAAATGATGCACCATATTCTTTCGTTTCAAAGATTGCCAGGTTGGCATCTTCTGCATTCGTCTCACGATAAAAAACATCATACGCACTGCCAATACCATCATCTGTAAAATAGGGGTTTGAATAACCTAAACCATAACGCGTATTAACATCACTATTATTAAACTGAAAATTAAGCCTGTTACCCGTGCCAAAAATATTGGTTTGAGAAATAGTGGTATTAAATATGAGTCCTTGAGTTTGAGAGAAACCAATACCTGCGCCCAGTTGACCTCCTGAACGTTCCTCAACAGTATAATTAACATCAACCTGATCGGTAGTTCCGGCGACAGCAGGAGTTTCAACATTAACGTCTTCAAAATACCCCGTTCTTTGCAACCGTTGCTTACCTCTTTCAACTTGTGTAGTCGAGATCCAGGCACCTTCCTGCTGGCGCATTTCACGTCTTAATACCACATCTTTTGTTTTTGCATTTCCAGTAAAATTAATTCGCCTGACATAGACGCGTTTACCCGGGTCCACAAAAAACGTTATAGACACCGTCTTTGCTTCTTTATCAATCTCGGGTATCGAATTAACATTGGCAAAAGAATAGCCTTCCTGTCCTAATCGTTCGGTCAGCAATTTACTACTATCAGTTATTTTTTTACGCGAGAATAGTTTTCCGGATTCAATGGAAATTAACTCAAAAAGGCTTTCTTCTGGCAGGATGTAATCACCCGCAAGTTTTACTTCCGTAACAGTATATTGCTCACCTTCTGTTACATTGATTGTGATATAAATATCTCTTTTGTCAGGTGTTATCGAGACCTGTGTTGAATCGACATTAAAATTTAGAAAACCGCCATCCAGATAATATGAACGCAATGCTTCCAGGTCACCGGATAGTTTTTGTTTCGAATATTGGTCATTGTTCGTATAGAACGATAATAAATTTGGAGTGCTTAATTTAAATTCTTTCAATAATCTCTTTTCAGTATAGACCGTGTTTCCTACAATATTTATCTTCTTAATCTTGGCTGCAAGCCCTTCTGAGACATCGATTAAAATTCCAACACGGTTATTGTCGAGATCAGTAACGGTTGAATTAATTTTGACTGCATATTTCCCATTTGAATAATATTGTCGCTGTAACTCCTGTTTAACCTGATCCAATGTAGACTGCACAAAGACTCGGCCTTCCGCAAACCCAAATTGTTTAAGGTTTTCTAGTAATTCATCCGTTTCTATATCCTCATTACCTGTCATCGTAATGGAGCCGATAGAGGGGCGTTCTTTGAAAATAAGGATCAGGTTATTACCATCTCTTTCGAGTTTTACATCTTCGAAAAACCCGGTTTTAAATAATGCTTTAACTGCTTCAGATGAACGCGAATCATCAAAAGTATCACCCACCTTCATTGGCAGATAATTAAAAACCGTTCCTGGGCTGATTCGCTCCAATCCTTCAACACGAATATCTTGAATAACGAATTCTTGCGCTGCCTGCGGTTGTGCAAGTAGTACTAATGACAATGTTAAAACATAAAGTATTTTATTAACTATGAATCGCATATGACTGTTATTTATTATTTTTAGTGTGTTTACCCTAATAAGCGGATAACATCATTGTAAAAAGCAATACTCATTAACCCTAACAACAAGACTATTCCTACCTGTTGCCCAAGCATTTGCGTCGCCTCAGAAACTGGTTTCCCTATTACAGCCTCTATAAGGTAATACATTAAGTGTCCGCCATCCAGTAGTGGTACCGGCAACAAATTAAGCACCCCTAAACTGATGCTTACTATGGCCATAAAACTAAAAAAAGCAAGTAGTCCTATGCCAGCAGATTGTCCTGCATATTGCGCGATACTAATCGGGCCACTTAAGTTTTTCACCGATGCATCACCAACCAGCATTCTACCAAGTACGCGAAGAGTTAGCACTGACATTTCCCAAGTCTTTTTTATTGACTTTAAAAAAGCATATGGCATTGGATAAGACTCAATCACGAAATATGAATCAAACAGTCCTTCAATAACATAGGCTGCAGCGCCTATGCGTCCAATAGTCTTTCCATCGGCTTGAACGCTATCAGGAACTAGGTCAATCTTAAGGTGACTATCATCTCGTAGCACCTCAACACTGAGGTTATTACCTGGGTTGTTACGAACAAATTCAACCCATTGACTCCATGATTGTGTCGTAATCCCGTTAACACTCACTATCTCATCACGTTGGCGTAAACCACTTTTTTCAGCCGCACCACCTGGCAGGATTTCACCGATAACTGCAGGAAGCTTTAATTTAATGACACTTAAGCCCAGGGCTTTAAGTAACTTGCCTTCCGCCATCTCATCTATTGTAATTTGGGACAGGTCAATGTTTACATGTTGTTGCACATCATTATTGTCAACGACAACTAAATTTATCATATCGCGATTAACAGTATGGTTAACTAACATATCTATCACCGTAGACCACGTTAATGTTTGAGTATTGTTAATGGAAACAATTTCCTGCCCTGCTTTCAAACCGGCAATGTCACTAATCGACGCGGGTTCAATTTCTCCAATGATCGGTTTTAAGCCGTTTACGCCAACAACAAATATTATCCAGTAAGCGAACACTGCAAAGATAAAATTAAAAACTGGGCCCGCTGAAACGATAGCGAACCGTTGCCATAAGGGCTTGTAATTAAACGAACGCGGCAATTCGTCTGCCTTTACCTCTCCTTCTCGCTCATCCAGCATCTTTACATAGCCACCCAAGGGTAATGCTGCGACAACAAACTCAGTGTTATCTTGCCCAAAATGTTTTTTATATATCGTTCGGCCAAAACCGATTGAAAACCGTAGAATTTTTACGTCAAAACACTTAGCCACCCAATAGTGACCAAACTCATGAAAGGTAATTAATACTCCAAGGGCAACGATAAATGCAGCTATTGATTGTAAAATATCGATCATGCAGCTAGATCACTAATCGCCATTAACGCGTAATCTCTTGCTGATTGATCATCTTTAAGGATGACATCAAGAGAAGTTGCTTGGTTACGAGTGACACTTCCCAGGACTGTTTCAATGACACGGGCAATGTCCGTAAACCGAAGTCGTTTATTCAAGAATTCATTCACAGCGACTTCATTAGCCGCATTTAATATTGCACTACTCGTCCCGCCTTGTTCCATAGCTTCACGCGCTAGCCTTAAACAAGGAAAGCGTTGTTCATCTGGCTTTGCGAAATCAAGCTGTGCGATATCAAATAAATCAAGTCTTTCGACACCAGCATCAATCCTGTTTGGCCAGGCTAGGCCATAAGCAATAGGTGTTCGCATATCCGGATTACCCAACTGTGCTAATACCGAACCGTCATTATATTCGACCAAAGAATGTATAACGCTTTGAGGATGGATAACCACCTGTATAAATGCTGTCTGAGTATGAAACAGCCAGCAGGCCTCTATGACTTCTAACCCTTTATTCATCATTGTCGCAGAATCGACTGATATTTTTCTGCCCATGACCCAGTTTGGATGTGCACAGGCCTGTTCTGGAGACATAGAAGAAAGTTGTTCTAACGGCGTAGTTCGAAATGGCCCGCCTGACGCAGTAAGTAATATTCTCTTAACGCCCTGTTTTTCAAACCCTGCACTAAAATCAACCGGCATACATTGAAAAATTGCATTATGTTCACTATCAATAGGCAATAGTTCAGCATTATTTTCCTGAACAGTGTCCATAAATAATTTGCCTGACATAACCAGGGCTTCTTTATTAGCAAGCAACACGCGTTTTCCAGCTTTTGCAGCATCAAGTGTAGGCAATAATCCTGCCGCACCAACTATCGCGGCCATCACATAATCAACATCAAAAAGTGCCACCACTTTTAGCAATCCACTCACACCGCTGAGTACTGTCACATCTGGTGCTAGATTCTTTAACTCTTGTTGCAATCGCGACGCTGAATCATCATCCACCATAACCGCAAATTCAGGTTGATGTGCTATACACTGTTCGCGTAATACATCGACATTTGTGTTTGCCGTTAATGCCTTAACCTTATATTTATCCGCGTGGCGTGATATAACATCCAGCGTGTTAACACCGATGCTACCTGTTGAACCAAGAACCGTAATACCTTTCATATTCCAATACCTAAATGTACAACACCAAAAACAAACACTGGAGCCGCAGCAGTTAAACTGTCTATTCTGTCCATCACCCCACCATGGCCAGGTAAAATAGATCCGCTATCCTTAATACCTGCTTCACGCTTCACCATGCTCTCCATTAAATCGCCGATTATAGATATCAAGACTGTCAAAATAGAGAGACCAACTAATGCTATACCAACACTTAATGGTAAGCCCGAAACAATAACATATGCCGATGCTATAGCAATCCCCGCGACAACACCGCCGAAGCTACCTTCCCATGTTTTTCCAGGGCTAACTCGACTTGCGAGGCGTCGTTTACCCCACTTTTTACCCACAAAATAGGCCCCTGTATCAGCACCCCAGACGAGCAACATGAGAAACATTATTAGTGCAGCTCCATTCTCTGGAAAAGACTTCAAAACGGTTAAACTTGCCCACATTGGAATAAGCAACAAGAGTCCCACGATAAGCAAAACCAGTGATGATTTAGACAATAAACTATGTTGTTTTTGATATAAAACAACCAAAACAACCGCTATGAGCCAATAAATCACACCGCTGAAAATGACACTATTATATATGCCACCATTATTCGCCACGTACAAAACCACTAAAATCAGTACATTAATCAAACTATAGAAATATTGATGTTTTTTATTTAATTTACATAGACCCGCCCATTCCCAGGCGCCTATAGCAACAAACAGAGCAAATGCAGCCGAAAACCATAATGTATCGAACAAAAAAATAGCCATTATTACAACGGGTATTAGTATTGTTGCCGTTATGATTCTTTGTTTAAGCATTTTTTATTTATTAGTGTTCAGCGCCTGTTCAATTTGTTCCGGGGTTTTACCGAAACGCCGTTGTCGCTTAGAGAACCAATCTATTGCTATATCAAATTGCTTTGCATCAAAGTCTGGCCACAGTGTTTCGGTAAAATAAAGTTCTGTGTATGCTGCTTGCCACAATAAATAATTACTAATCCGTTGTTCTCCACCAGTTCGAATGAAGAGATCCGGGTCCTTGATATCTGCTAAGGATAATTTATCACTGACAAGCGTTTCATCAATATCCTTAATAGATATTAAATTAGACTCAATTTCTTTAGCAAGCGCCTGATAAGCCTGAACGATATCCCAACGACCACTATAATTAGCGGCAATATTTAGACACAAACCACTATTGGTGGACGTTAATAATTCAGATTCATTAATTGAGTTTTGTAGTTTGCTACTAAATGCCGAACGATCTCCAATAAACCTCAACTTGACATTATTCTTATCCAAATCTTTTACTTCTGAATTCAACGCCGAGATAAATAGGTCCATTAATAAATCGACCTCACTTTCAGGTCTCTGCCAATTTTCACGACTAAAAGCATAAACTGTAATGGCATCTAGTTTGATTTTGACCGAATACTCGATGAGTTTTCTAAGCGTTTTTACTCCAGCACGATGACCCGCGACACGAGGCAGACTTCTTGACTTTGCCCACCTGCCATTGCCATCCATGATAATTGCAACATGTGCAGGCTTAGTAAGTATGGGAGTAGCAGTCATCTAATAATGAGCTATCTGACTATTGAGAGAAAATATCCGGGGTTTAAATAGGCTGGATGTCACGTAAATTATTGAACGTTCTAAATTTCAAGCATCTCTGCTTCTTTTTGCTCCAGACTTTTATCAATCAGCGCAATATGTTCATCCGTTAATTTTTGAATACGGCCTTCCGCTTTTCTTTCATCATCTTCCGTGATCATTTTTTCTTTGACTAACTCTTTACATGAAGAATTGGCATCACGTCTAATATTACGAATGGCAACGCGAGCCTGTTCCGCCTCGCCACGAACAACTTTAATCAAATCTTTACGCCTTTCTTCAGTCAATGGTGGCAGAGGGACACGAATCACTTCACCTGCCGTTACTGGATTCAATCCCAAATTGGCATTCATAATTGCTTTTTCTATATCGGGAATACTAGACTTTTCATAGGCGCTTATCCCAAGCGTTCTGGCATCAACAACGTTAACACTCGCTACCTGATTCAAGGGAGTGTCCGAACCGTAATAACTGACTTTTACTTGCTCTAAAAGACTAGGATGAGCACGACCTGTTCTTATCTTGGACATTTCCACTTTTAGTGACTCAATGCTTTTAAGCATTCTAGATTTTGCATCACTGATAATATCTTCAACCATACTACTCGCTCCTAAATACTAGTTATTACTAACCAGAGTACCTTCGTCTTCGCCTCTGGCTGCATTCAACAATGCACCGGGTTTAGTCATATCTAAAACTCTTAATGGCATTTGATTATCCCTGCAAAGCACAACGGCTGTGGTATCCATAACCCCCAGTTTTCGTTCGATCACTTCATCATAATTCAACGAATCATAACGCACTGCATTTTTATCTTGCACTGGATCGGCAGAATAAACGCCATCCACTTTAGTCGCCTTGATTAACAATTCAGCACCGATCTCAATAGCGCGTAAACTGGCGGCAGAGTCTGTTGTGAAAAAAGGATTGCCGGTTCCGGCTGCAAGAATAACAACGCGCCCTTTTTCAAGATGGCGTACAGCTCGACGACGGATATAGTCTTCGCAGACCTGGTTTATTTTTAGCGCCGACATGACTCTGGCGTGTAGTTGAACGCGCTCAAGCGCATCTTGCATGGCAAGCGAATTCATTATCGTTGCTAACATGCCCATATGATCACCGGTAACACGGTCTATGCCAGCGGCAGCCAGACCTGTCCCTCTGAAGATGTTACCGCCACCGATAACAATGGCAATCTCGGCACCTTGCTGACATAAGTCAGCGATTTCTCCTGCAATACGCTCAATTACATTGGGATCAATGCCATAGGACTCATCTCCCATCAATGCCTCACCACTGAGTTTTAATAATACCCGTCTATATTTTAATGCGTTGGACGGGGAGGACATCTATTTAAGCGCCTTTCGCCTGTGACATGACTTCTTCTGCAAAATTATCCACTTTCTTTTCAATGCCTTCACCAACTTCATAGCGACGAAATGATAATACGGAAGCATTTGCTGATTTTAGAAGCTTTTCTACAGTTTGATCGGGATCTTTAACATAAGGCTGCCCGAGTAAGGTAATCTCTTTAAGAAACTTCTTGATTCGACCAGTAACCATTTTTTCAATGATCTCAGCAGGCTTACCACTCTCTTCAGCCTGTGCTGAAAATATCTCTTTTTCTTTATCCAGAATATCTTGTGAAACTTCATCTTCGCTAACGCAAACTGGCTTACTAGCAGCAATATGCATTGCCAAATCTTTTGCCATAGCTTCATCACCACCCTCGACCTCAACAATCACACCTATTCGGCTACCATGCAAATAATGTCCAATTTGCCCTGCTGAAGTTATTTTTTCAAATCGTCTAACAGTGATTTTTTCACCTATCTTGGCAATTAATTGCTGATTTGCTTCTTCTATAGTTTGTTCGCCAAAACTCAATCCCATCAGTGCTTCAACATCAGCAGGGCTTTGAGCATCGATAGTTTCAATAACACTATCAGCAAAATTAAGAAAGTTTTCATCTTTTGCGACAAAATCGGTTTCACAATTAATTTCTAAAATAATGGCACTCTTATCGTTCTGTTTAACCAAAATGATGCCTTCAGCAGCAATTCGACCTGCTTTCTTTGCCGCATTTGCTGCGCCAGATTTACGCATCTCTTCAATCGCGACTTCGATATCACCATTGGCCTCATTCAAGGCCTTTTTACAATCCATCATCCCCGCACCTGTACGTTCACGGAGCTCTTTAACCAACGAGGCAGTAATTTGCATCAGATATTCCTCTAAATTTCTTTAAATCAATGACTAATAAACTTAATCGTTACTCTTCGTCTTCTGTTTTTGCAGCCGTTTTTTTACTGACTTTCTTAGCTGCTTTTTTGGCAACCTTTTTCTTGGCAGCGGTTTTCTTTTTGGCTACCTTCTTTTTAGTCGTATCAGTACCGTCTGAAGCGGGTTCTTCCGCTGCATCGGCACCATCCTCGTTATTTTCAGCCTTCTTTGCTACTTTTTTCTTCGCTGTTTTTTTAGTGACTTTCGACTTGGTACTGCTTTCCTCACCAGCTTCAACAGGTGCGCCAGATTCATCAATCTCGATCAGTTCATCACTATTTTCAGCCCCACCTAAATGTGCAACAGATTGACGACTATCGAGAATAGCATCGGCTATACCTTTAGCGTAAAGAGATATAGAGCGGATAGCGTCATCATTCCCTGGAATGACATAATCAACACCTTTGAGACTATTATTGCTATCTACAACACCTACCACAGGTATACCAAGTTTTACAGCTTCGCTAACAGCAATGTTTTCGTAGCCCACATCAATAATAAATATTGCGTCAGGGATACCTTTCATATCTTTAATACCGGATAAATTAGCTTCCAGCTTATCCAACTCTCGTTTGAGCATGAGTTGTTCTTTTTTATTTATGCGTTCAAAACGGCCATCCGTTTGCATCGCTTCGATTTCTTTTAAACGATTGATCGAGCCCCGCACGGTTTTAAAGTTAGTAAGTAAACCACCCAACCAGCGACGATTAACAAACGGCATCCCACAGCGCTTAGCCTCTTCAGCCACAATCGATTGTGCAGAACGCTTAGTACCAACAAATAATATAGTTCCTTTCTTAGAAGCCATTTTACTGACGTAATTGACAGCTTCTTCGTATAAAGGCAGAGTCTTTTCCAGATTGATGATATGGATTTTATTGCGTTGACCAAATAAGTATGGTGCCATACTGGGGTTCCAGTATCGGGTTTGGTGGCCAAAATGAACACCAGCCTCCAGCATTTCACGCATGGTGACGTTAGACATGTTAAGTTCTCCTGTTTAGGGTTAAGCCTCCGCATTCCCCATATACCAACCTACCAAAAACAGTTTCCTGGCAGGCACCCTATATATGGTTAAAGCATGCGTGTGACGGTTAATTAATGTATTTGCGAAAATCGCGGACGCTTTATACCATAGAACATATACAACAACAATTACCTAAGCCCATAAATGGACTACTGAATCTATGACTGCAACTATTAAAACTGCCGACGAAATTGAAAAAATGCGCGTAGCTGGGCGGCTCGCTGCTGAAGTACTCGAAATGATCGGCCCCAAAGTACAAAGTGGCATGACCACCGGAGAACTTGATCAGATTTGCCACGATTACATCGTAAATGAACAACAAGCTATCCCGGCCCCCCTAAATTACCACGGATTTCCTAAATCAATATGTACCTCCGTTAATCATGTTGTCTGCCACGGGATACCCGGCGACAAAAAACTGAAGGATGGCGATATCATTAATATAGATATTACAGTCATAAAAGATGGCTATCATGGTGATACCAGCAAGATGTTTTATGTTGGTGAACCATCCATCCGAGCCAAAAGACTAGTAGAAATCACTTATGAATGTATGAAAAGAGGCATTCAATTAGTCCGTGCTGGCGTTTGCCTAGGTGACATAGGCCATGCGATACAATCATTGGCAGAAAGCAATCACTGCTCTGTGGTTCGAGAATACTGTGGCCACGGCATTGGCAAGGGTTTCCATGAAGACCCGCAAATTGTGCACTACGGCAAACCTAATACCGGTTTCAAACTAGAAGCAGGCATGACCATTACTATCGAACCGATGATCAATTTAGGTAAACGTGATGTTAAATTATTATCTGATGATTGGACTGTGGTAACTCGAGATCGAAGTTTATCCGCACAGTGGGAACATACAGTTCTTGTTACAGACGACGGTTATGAAGTGTTAACTCTCCGTCCTGATGAGGAATATTAATTAATAATGGAAAATATTATCGCGGATAAATTTTTGTTTGATAAGTCTCAATTTTCACAAAAGCTTAAACAGAACAAACAACCATTAACCATTTTTAAGAAAACCCTACAGGAGGGTTACGATTACCTCACCGAGCAATTTAAATCTGGCGAAAACATTAATCTCATCGTAAAAAAGCAAGGTTGGTTCATCGATCAACTACTTGTTCTTGCCTGGCAACTTCATGTTGATTCCGAAAATTTCTCTCTGGTTGCGGTAGGCGGCTATGGTCGTTTTGAATTGTCTCTGGCATCAGATATAGACCTGATGATCCTTGAAAAACGTTGGACAAATAAAGACGCTAAAGAACAGTTACCGGCATTTCTAACTTTTTTATGGGACTTTGGTCTTGAGGTCGGTCATAGCGTAAGAACTGTAGCGGAATGTCAGCATGAAGCGAAAAATGATATTACGATCATGACTAACATCATGGAATCCAGATTGCTTTGCGGCAATGAAAAACTTTACGAAAAAATGCGTAAAGCGACAAACCCTAAAAAAATCTGGCCGGCACGCAAATACTTTGAACATAAGTTAATAGAACAAAAAGCACGTCATGAAAAATACAATGATTCAGAAAGCAAGCTTGAACCTAATATAAAAGAATCCCCGGGCGGGTTAAGAGATATCCAGATGATAAGCTGGGTCGCCAAACGTCATTTTGACAACATCGACTTAAACAGTCTCGTGAAACATAAATTCCTTACCAAGGACGAATACAGCCTGCTTGAATCAGGCCGCAACTTACTTTGGCGCGTTCGTTTTGCTTTGCATATGACAACAGGTCGACGCGAAGACAGACTGCTTTTTGAGTTTCAAAGACCTGTAGCAGAGTTGATGGGCTTCATCAGTAAAGATAATAAAGGTATCGAGGAGTTCATGAAAATGTATTTCCAGTCGATACGAGAAATCAGTCGCTTGAATGAAATGTTGCTACATCACTTTCAAGAAGAAATCATATATAAAAAACGTAGAGAAAAAATTATTTCGATAAACCCGCGCTTCCAAAAAAGAAATAATTTTATCGAAGTCGTTAATAAAAATATTTTCAAACGATACCCGTTTGCACTTTTTGAAATCTTTTTGCTTAGCCAACAAGACCCAACAATTAAAGGTGTTCGAGCCAGCACTATTCGACTTATTAGAAACAACCTGCATCTAATAGACGATTATTTTAGAAATGATATCCGTAACCAAAGTCTGTTTATAGAAATAATAAAGCAACCAAACCTGGTAGGACACAAGCTTAGAATGATGCATCGTTATGGTGTTTTAGGCGCGTATATGCCGACCTTCGCCGCGATCGAGGGGCAAATGCAATTTGATTTATTTCACATCTTTACTGTTGATGAACATATATTAACTGTCATTCAAAATCTCAGATTGTTTGGGACGGACGAATACAAAGAAAGATTTCCTATCTGCAATAGCATCACCAAGAAACTACCAAAACTAGAGCTACTTTACCTTGCTGGTTTATTTCATGATATTGCAAAAGGACGCGGTGGAGATCATGCCAAATTAGGTATAAAAGATGCTCTTACCTTTTGCAAGACACATCAATTGAGTGATTACGACTCAAAACTTGTCGCCTGGCTAGTAGAGAAACACCTGTTAATCAGTAAAACTGCCCAACGTGAAGACATCGATGACCCCGATGTCATAAAAAGATTTGCCAATGAAATGCGCGATCAAACGCATTTGAATTACCTCTATATACTGACAGTGGCAGATATCTGTGGCACTAACCCTGAGCTTTGGAATAGCTGGAAATCAACACAATTAACAAATCTTTATCAACGTACCTTATATGAATTAAGGCGTGGCAATGAAAAACCTATACTTAAAAAAGAACGTATTAAAGATACCAAGCAAGATTCATTAGCATTGATCGCTGACAAAGATATGCTCGAACAAAGCATTCTTAATCTTTGGAAAACCGTTGGGGAAGATTATTTTCTCAGACATAATTCAGATGAGGTTGCCTGGCATACAGAAGGCATCCTCAAACATAAAAATAAATCAGACCCATTAGTGCTGGTCATGAAAAAATCCAGTCGTGGAGGAAGTCTTATATTTGTCTACATGCAAGACAGAAAAAATATATTCGCTACAACAACCAGAGCAATTGAAAAACTGGGGCTTACTGTTGTAGATGCAAAAATCATTACTAATCGAAAAGGTTTTACACTAGATACCTTTGCCGTTTTAGAAAATGATGGTGCGCCGATTAAGAATAATGATCGAAGCAATGAAGTAAAAAATCGAATATTAAAAGAATTGAAATCCACATCAGCTAAAGTGGAGGAAGGTAATTGGCTTGAAAAGAGACAATTAAAAAGTTTTAACATACCGACACATATCACCTTCGAAACGGACGAAAAAAATAATAGAACTATTATGGAAATAAGTACTATTGATCGTCCTGGAGTACTTTCACGAATAGGCATGGCTATGGATATGTGTGGTGCTAAATTACAGAATGCAAAAATTGCAACTTATGGAGAACGTGCGGAAGATATCTTTTATCTACAAAATGATGAAAATAAAATGATCGAAGATCCATTGAAATTTGAATGTCTCAGGAACTCAATTATTGATGCGCTTTCTTGACCTCTTAATTCCCTAGCTCCATTTTATGCATCTCTCTCCACCTGATAGCAGGTTAGAATTACTAGAACGAGCAAAAAATATAGCAGGACTGACAATCCAACAACTCGCAAATAGAATGGCTGTCCCTATTCCTCAATCTACGACCCATGCGAAAGGTTGGTTTGGTAATTTGTTAGAACGTTCACTTGGTGCAAGTGCCGCTAGTGCTCCAGAACCTGATTTTGTGAATTTAGGTATCGAATTAAAATCAATTCCTATTGATGGAAATGGTAAACCTAAAGAATCAACTTACATCTGTGTTACACAACTCGACCCGATCGCCCTGTCTTCCTGGGAATCATCACTGGTAAAATGTAAGTTGACAGAAGTATTATGGATCCCTTTTGAAGCAAACAAGAACATTCCTGTTCCTTTGCGGCGAATAGGCTCACCTATATTATGGCAACCAAGTATAACGCAGGAAAAACAGTTAAAAGATGATTGGCAGGAACTCTGTGACATGATCGTGTTGGGAAATATAGACAAGATTAGTTCCTCCATGGGAAAGTATTTGCAAATTAGACCTAAAGCAGCTCATTCCAAAAGCTTAACTAAAGATAAAAACCAATCAGCCGAGAATAAATTAACGCTACCTCGTGGTTTTTATCTACGTCCTTCTTTCACCCATACAATTATCTCCAAAACAGTTTCAAGTTAAATTAATATGCGCATAAGCCAAATAGACAGATGCCTTTCAATTGCGCCCATGATGGATCACACCGATAAACACTTTCGGTATTTTATGCGTCTGCTGTCAAAACATGCCGTGCTTTATACAGAAATGATAACTACCGGCGCATTGATACATGGAGACCGTAAACGATTTCTGGATTACAACGAGATTGAGCATCCCTTAGCGATTCAATTGGGAGGAAATAACCCGGTTGAACTAGCCGAATGCGCACATATTTCCGAAGGCGAAGGCTATGACGAAGTTAATTTAAATATTGGTTGTCCGAGTGACCGTGTACAAAATGGTCAATTTGGTGCTTGCTTGATGTCAAATACAGAACTCGTCAGTGATTGCGTAAATAAGATCCAATCTACCGTGAAAATTCCTGTCACAGTAAAAACACGAATTGGTATTGATGAGCAGGATTCATATGAATTCCTAGAGGAATTCATCAAGACTGTTAGTGAAGCAGGCTGCAATACATTTATAATTCATGCGAGAAAAGCCATATTGAATGGGCTGAGTCCCAAACAAAACAGAGAGATTCCACCGCTAAACTATGAGCGCGTTCATAAAATAAAACAGCAATTCCCATCCTTAAATATAACCATCAATGGTGGTTTTACCGAATTGACGCGAATCAAGTCTCAATTAGAGCATGTAGATGGCGTTATGATTGGCAGAGCAGCTTATCAAAACCCCTTTATGTTGATCGAAGCAGACAAGCTTTTTTATGGGGACGACTCCCCACTACAAACGCGAGAAGAAATACTGGGTAAATTTAAAGATTATGCAGTCGAGCAAACCGACCGGGGATTTAATATAAAAAGTCTAACTCGTCATGTCATTGGGCTTTATCAAGGCCAGCCAGGTGCACGCCAGTATCGTCGGATGCTGTCAGACTCTATCCCTAAAGAGATAAATGCGACTCAGTTCCTCGATAATGTTATCCAAACTGTTTCTAAACTCCCCTCTTGAAAAAGTAAGATAGAACTAATATCGGGTTGGCTGACTCATAGTTTTGTGGGAGTATGTTGTCATTTCCACCACTACAAAACATTTAATCTACATTGAGGTCTTTATGAAAATCTTTAAATCTGCTTTTGTTTTAATTTTAAGTTTTACTTTTCTAAATGTATATGCAGCAAAAGTAGAAACTGACCTGGAAAAGATCAGCTATACACTGGGCGTAGTCTTTGGTGAAAACGTCAACCGCCAAGGAATGGAACTGGACGCCCCTGCTTTTTTACAAGCTATCGAAGATGTCCTCTCAAGTTCAGAACTAAAACTAAGCAAAGATGACATGCAAGTTATCATGCAAGATTTTCAAAAAGCGGAACAAGACAGACAAAAAAACCAATCGAGCACAAACAAGGTCAATGGAGAAAAATATTTAGTTGAAAACAAAACAAAAGAAGGCGTTACAGAAACAGCCAGTGGACTGCAATACAAGGTGATAACCGCAGGCACAGGGGAAAAACCTTCTAGTAGCAGCAAAGTACTTGTTCATTATCGTGGCACACTCATTGATGGTACTGAATTCGATAGCTCCTACGCCCGTGGCGAACCTGTCGAACTGGGTGTTGGTCAGGTTATAAAAGGTTGGCAAGAAACATTGCCGTTAATGAACGTCGGCTCTAAATGGCAAATCGTTGTGCCCTCAGATCTAGCATATGGTCAGCGTGGTGCTGGTGGTGCTATAGGACCCAACTCCACTTTATTATTTGATATCGAACTTATTGAGATTAAATAAAAATTTAGTTACGTTTTCTTAATGCTAATACGATGACATCATCACTTAGTTTATTAGCCTGATATGCTTTTACAGTCGCCAATGCAGAATCACAGAGTTCAAAAAGACTCATTTCTGCATTGGCTGATAATACTATTTCAAAATGACGTTCTCCGAAAAACTCACCCTCCGGATGACGTGCTTCTAAAATTCCATCAGTGTGCAAAACAATCGTTTCGTCTTTTTTGAGTTTTAAAGTCCCTTCATCAAACTCTGCATCTTCTAACATGTCCACTATTGGCATAACACAAGGTTCCATCACTAATATTATATTCAGCAACAAATACCGTAACGAGCATTAGCTGTTCCCGATCTTGTATCAAGAGTTGATTTAATATCGATAAAAACTGAAACCTGCAAACTCATTTTCAAGGTATAAAGGTGCTGTAACGGCCCCCTTTAATATTCCGCTTTGATGACGCATCAATGTAAGGCTCAGACTAAATAGTTTCTCCGGCGACTTGTGTTTCTAAATACCACTCAAATCCCTCGTTTCATTATAATGCAAGAGAATCAATTCCTACTGCACTAGTCTTGTAAAAATAAGTTGACCCGTTTTCTGAGGTCTCTTTTTCAAAGCAGTATTAACACTTGCTAGACTTGTTATTACGTTAAACTCAGAGTGCCAAAGAGCCGCATAATTCCTGGCCTGAATAATGTTTCTTTCCGACAATTGCTTTTCTGTAGACGTCGTTATTTTTGAAATCGTAAAAACACACTCAGGATAAAAAATAATATGATGAGCTTTACCCGTATAGATGAGTACGGGCTTGATAATAGGTTCATTATAAAAAATGATGGTTATTCTATGTTTATGAGCGATTTAATATGTTATTTTTAACTTTATCAGAACAAAATAATAGAGTTATACTCTACAACCCTATGAAAATGTCCATAAAAACCTGCCAGCACAAGCTGTTTATCATACTGCTATGCGTTTTTACCTTGACGGCAAATGTAATTGCCAACTCAGAATCTGAGAGCTATTTCAAGAGCGGCTTGGCTCATTATGAAGATGAAAAATACAGTGAAGCCATAAAAAAACTTGAGCTTGCAGTCGAAATAGAGCCGCAAGTTGCTGAATATCATCATATTTTAGCAAAAAGCTATGGTCGTGAAGCTGAAAGAACGAACTGGTTCAAAGCCGTCAATTATGCAAAGAAAACCCTGGTCCATCTCGAAATCGCTGCGGAACTGGACAGCCAAAACATTGATATTCTGGATGACCTAAGGGATTACTACCGGGAAGCGCCTGGCTTTTTAGGCGGTGATGCAGAAAAAGCCAATAAAGTTGAAGATTTAATCAAAAATATCAGCTCCAACGAAGGTTTGGCCAGATTTGAATAAATATTGCGTGTCCCTGTTCCTATGGGCATGAAAGCTCAGTTTAGTGAACGTTCATACTGCTCATAAATTAATGCTTAATACTAGATTGCACTTATACTTGTACTGATGGTCATTAGTAGATAAATACCCATCCTCATTCATAGACAGACCGAGTATTACTTATCTTGAAAAATATTAAACAACGCTTCATATTGGCTGGCGCACTAATCTTGATCTTCTCTAATGTATGTGCAGACATTAAAACTGTGCCTACCACAGAATTAGAACCAGAAAGTAAACATATAAGAGCAAACGAATTAATAACGCATATCTTAACCACCTATCATTATAAAAAAACTGAATTAGATGACAATCTTTCTGCATTAATTTACAAGCACTACCTGGAAAACCTTGATCAAAACAAAGCCTATTTTCTGAAAACAGATATTGATGAATTTGATCAGTATAAATACGCGATAGATAATGCCATTATCAGGTCAGACCTAGATCCTGCTTTTGAAATATTCAAGCGTTATCGTCAACGTGTTGATGAACGCATCCAATTTGCACTGAGTGCGATTGACTCTGATTTTGATTTCAATATTGATGAGACCTATCGATTTGATCGCCGCGATGATGATTGGTTTGCAAACAAAGCTGATTTGAATAAGCTTTGGTTTAAACGTGTCAAAAATGATGTTTTGAATTTAAAACTCGCAAAAAAAGAACCTGATGAAATTAAAAAAACGCTAACAGACCGCTACAACCGAATACTTACCAGCACCTTACAATTGAACTCAAACGATGTTTTTCAATCGTTTATTAACGCCTACACCACCGCTATAGAACCTCACACTGCTTATTTTTCACCACGAACATCAGAAAATTTCGATATCAGCATGCGCTTATCATTAGAGGGTATTGGAGCCGTGTTACGTGGTGATAATGATTACACACAAGTCGTCAAAATTATAAAAGGTGGGCCTGCGGACTTAAGCAACGAGTTAAAAGCAGATGACAGGATTGTTGGTGTTGGGCAAGACAAGGATGGCAAGATAATTGACGTGATTGGCTGGCGTCTGGATGATGTGGTTGATCTTATTCGTGGCCCCAAAGGCAGCATTATAAGACTTGAAGTATTACCTAAAGATATCGGCGTTGAAGGCACATCTAAAATAGTAACCATGACACGCGATGAGATAAAACTTGAAGAGCAAGATGCCAGCTCAAGTATTATCGATGTGCCTGATACAGATACACGTATCGGGGTAATCAACCTCCCAACTTTCTATATAGATTTTGCAGCGCAAGCAGAAGGAAAAAAAGATTATAAAAGCACCTCGCGTGATGTACGTAAATTGATCAAATCTATGGTTAAAGAAAATATTTCCGGATTGATAATCGACCTGCGTGGTAATGGGGGAGGTTCATTATCTGAAGCATTAGAATTAACCGGGCTCTTTATAGATAGAGGTCCAGTTGTTCAAACCAAAGATGCATCTGGCAGGGTTGATATTAATTATGACCCAGAACCTGGCATTAGCTACCCTGGCCCATTAGCGGTTTTAGTGGACCGTAATAGTGCATCAGCATCCGAAATTTTTGCTGGTGCTATCCAGGATTATCGCAGAGGTATCATTATTGGCGAACCTACCTTTGGCAAAGGCACTGTGCAAAATGTCATTGATCTGAACCGTTTTATTAAAGAAAGCAATGAAGACCACGGCCGTTTAAAAACCACAATTGCACAATTCTTCCGCGTAAGCGGCGGTAGTAATCAACATAAAGGTGTTGTACCTGATATCATTTTTCCAACAGCTGAAGACTCTTCCGATCAAGGCGAACGTGCTTACGAAAACGCATTACCTTGGGATCAAGTTAAACCAGCCCGATACTATCCAACAAGTGCACCTATAGATAGATTTGAAGTTGCTAAAGTTGAACACGAGAAAAGGATCAAAGAGAATAAATTATTTCAGTTGTTAATGGATGACTTTAATGTAAAACGTGAAGCTAGTGATAAAAAGGAAATTTCATTACTGGAGAGTAAACGCAAGACAGAACGTGAAAAGTTATTAACTGCAAAAAAAGATATTCAAAATGCTATGCGGGCTGAAAAAGGGCTGCCACCTCTGGATGATATAGATGACGAATTAGAAGCATCTGATGAAGATAATGAAGAGGACGAACCAATAGATATATTACTAAACGAAACCGCGGAGATATTAAACGACTTGATTTCTCCTCCGAAAGAACAGCCTGTTGATACAAGGACAGTAAATGTAAAAAAAAACGTTATAACGAATAACAATCTGTAACATCCATTTTATATAATCTCGACTGAAACATATTTGTTTCATCACGCAATAGTTATTAGGGAGAATTGTCATTAAAACTACACCAGCAACATTAATCGAAGGCGATGGTATTGGACCAGAGATCCTTGACGCTACAGTTGAAATCCTGGATGCTCTAGGCGCAAGATTTGAATGGCACCGATTTAAAGCAGGCCTGTCTGCATTTGAAGAATTTGGCGATCCACTGCCACAAGCCATGATGGATAATATTCGCGAAACCAGACTCGCACTAAAAGCACCTCTGGGAACACCTATCGGTGATGGTTTTCGATCTGCAAACGTGCGTTTACGAGAAGAGTTTAAACTCTATGCCAATGTTCGACCAGCGGTATCCTACCTTCACGATCGCCGCCGTTATGACAATATTGATATCGTTCTAATCCGTGAAAACACACAAGGGTTTTACGTCGGCGTTGAACATTACATCCCCATCGACGGGGATCCAAAAGCCGTTGCTGAAGCATCGGGGATTATTACCCGCTCAGGTTGTCGCAAAATCGCAAAATATACTTTTGATTATGCCATTAAAAACAACCGTAAAAAAATTACGATTGTGCATAAGGCAAACATTCTAAAAAAACTTACAGGGCTGTTCCTTGAAACAGCAAGAGAAGTCAGTAAAGAAAAAAAATATGCAGGCCTGGAAATCGAAGATCGCATTGTAGATAACACGGCTATGCAATTGGTTACCAATCCAGCTCAATTCGACATGATTTTGACCACTAACATGTTCGGCGACATACTCTCTGATGAAATTGCTGGCTTAATCGGTGGCCTCGGTCTCGCACCTGGCGGCAACATTGGTGAAGACGCCGCAATCTTTGAAGCTGTACACGGTACAGCACCAGATATCGCTGGTCAGGGCATTGCGAATCCAACCGCTCTACTCCTGGCTGCCGCAATGATGCTGGATCACATCGAAGAAAAACAACTGGGTGACCGCCTACGTGGTGCGATTAAAGAGGCTCTCAGTGACCCCAAAACTCGTACAGGAGATCTACAAGGGACAGCAAATACAAAAGAATATACAGCAGCGGTTATAAGCCACCTCTAAAAAGACACTTTTTCGCGGTAACGCGGCGTTAGCCCTGTAACGGAGTTGACGCAGCTACCGCGTAAAATAAACATCTCAGGAGAACCCTTAGAGAAACTCAACCGGCTCAATCTTATCCGCACACTCAAAGTTAAATATTGTTGAGTAGAAATACAATTCCGACTCTAATGTCCGTTTAATATTCTTGGCTTGCCGAAAACCATGTTGCTCGCCTTCATAGGCAATATATGCAACCGGAATCCCCTTTGCTTTTAATGCCTCTACCATCATCTCAGCCTGATTGGGCAAGACTATCTTGTCTTCCAAGCCTTGGAAAAAAATAACAGGGCATGATAATTTTTCTACCGCATTTACAGGCGAACGTTCCTTGTATATCTCTTGTTCTTCTGGATAGGCTCCAATCAATGTATCCAGATAACGAGATTCAAATTTATGCGTTTCTTTTGTTAACGCCTCAAGATCACTAACACCATAATGACTGGCGCCAGCCTTAAATACATCAGTAAATGCCAATGCGGCTAATGTAGTGAATCCCCCGGCACTTCCACCACGGATCGCAAGGCGATCTTTATCTGCCCAACCTTGTTCTGCAACGTATAGTGCTGCCTTGCTGCAATCATTAACATCTACGATACCCCAGTTGCCGTTTAAACGCTGTCGATATTCCCGTCCATAGCCGCTACTACCTCCGTAGTTAACATCAAGCACAGCAAAGCCACGGCTGCTAAAAAACTGCGCTACCATTTTAAGGCCATTATGTGACTCACCCGTTGGTCCTCCATGACTCATGACTATCAATGGTGGTTTTTCATCATCAAGCCCTGTGAAATATCTATTCTGTGGCCGATAAAAAATGGCATGCGCCTCTTTATCTTCAGCTACAGGAAAACTGATGATCTCACCAACAGAAATATATTTTTGATCCAGACGAATAGTATTTGATTTTTGAATTACACAAAAACTTTGTTGTGCAATATCATATTCAATAATCGATGCAAATTCAGTCGGAGATGCAGCCAAAAAATAAGCAGTATTTTTATTACAGACTAGCGATTCAATATCCGTATAGGGAAACGTCAGGGTTTCCATTTTTTTTTCATTCGTGTTGACCACCCCAAGATATGCCAAGCCTTGTTTCCGATAGACAACCATGATTGAATCATTATCAATAAAGTCATAGTTACATTCGCGGAATGACCATTGAGGCACGGCGAACTCTGCTTTACTTTCTAAAACACATTCAACACCCTCTTCACTTGAGCGATATAAGTTCCACCAATTACTTTTATCAGAGATGAAATAAAGTATGTCATCAGGACTCCATGACGGTTGGCAAACCGCCTCATTGTCATCCCCACCGGCAATCAGCTTTGCTTGTTCAAGCTCACCCGTACTATCAATACCAGCAACATACAAACTAGTATTATCCCAAGGCATATTGGGGTGCAACCAACTAATCCAGCATAACTGTTGCCCATCGTTACTGAGGCGCGGGCTAGAATAGAAATCTGCTCCGTTATGGAGAATAGTTTCTTCGCCTGTCTCTAATAAGGAAACAGTAACAATGGTATTAATCGCTTCTCTGGTTTTGTCTGAGTGGTCTTCTCGCACACAAATCAAACGTTCCCGGTATTTATCATAGACTATATCGGCATAACGACAATCTTCCTGAACTGTGAGTTTCTTACATATGTTGTTAGCGTCAAACAAATATAAACATTGGTCGGCGAAGTTAGAAAAAACCACACCGCGCTCCGTTACCAGATATGAGCCACCGCCATACTCATGTACGCGAGTACGGGCGTTATATTCAGCAGGAATAGCATCCGACTCCTGTCCATCGTTTGTTCGTTTTACGATAACATAACGGCCCCCTTCATTGGCTCGCATCTCCACCCAGTAAATATCCGTACCAAAAATACTGATTTCACCCAAACCAACACTGCTATTGAGCATCAGATCAGTTGTGATCGTTGATTCCCAGGAACCAAAGGCAACCTTTTGTTTTGTGAACACGGGTTTTTTAGGCTTATACATAGAAAGATTGCGTCTTTTGTTATCTTAAAACACGTATAATAACGAATCACTTGATGACTGGCATTAAAACTTTATTTTGATGAAAACAGGTTTTGTACAAGACACACGATTTTTAGAACATGATACAGGAGATGGTCACCCAGAATGTAGCACGCGTTTATCTGCCACGTTAAAGTATCTGGAAGCTCAGTCTTGGTATGAAACCTTGACTCAGATTAAAGCGAACTCAGCAGAACTTGAACAGGTATTAAAGGTTCATGATGCTGGCTATATACGGCGTGCAGAGGAAGTTTGTCGTTCTGGCAATCGCTACTTGGATTCTATGGATGTAAGCGTGTGCATTAAATCATTCGACATAGCCTTACTTGCGGCAGGTAGCTCTATGCAACTTGCAGACGAAATTATCAATAAAAATATTGATAATGCCTTTGCCCTAATTCGACCACCAGGTCACCATGCAGAGATGTCCATGGCAATGGGGTTTTGTTTATTTAATAATATTGCAGTGCTGACACGTTATCTTCAAAATACACATGGTATTGATAAGATTGCCATAATAGATTGGGACGTACATCACGGGAACGGGACACAACATTTATTTGAAGAAGACCCATCGGTTTTATATATCAGCACACACCAATACCCTTTCTACCCCGGCACAGGAAGCTATTCAGAAACAGGGATTGGCAAAGGTAAAAGCGCGACTTTAAATTGCCCAATGCCGGCTGGTGCTAGCGACGGAGATTATGAAAAGGCTTTTATGGAAGATATCCTACCCGGACTGGATCTGTTCAAGCCAGAGTTTATTCTAATCTCTGCAGGCTTTGATGCACACCAGGCAGATCCGTTGGCTAATATAAATCTATCAACAGATTCTTTTTCCTGGATGACTGAACGCATCATGGAATCAGCAGATCAACACTGTGATAATCGCATTATTTCCTTATTGGAAGGTGGTTATAATTTGAATGCTTTGTCATTATGTATTGGGAAGCATCTTGAAACACTATTAGAACATTAATAGAAAATAATTTTTATACAGATCTACATGACCAAACAATTGCTTATAAAAACTATTGTACTCCTAACCTTTACACCCATAATATCGGTGAGTGCTGATAGTAGTTTACTACCTATGTATGGAGGAGAAAACAGAAAGAACCATCTGGAACTATTAGAAAAAGATAATCCATTTATCTACCTAGGTTATGGTTTACTTTATAACCAAGAAAAAAAATCTGTGAGGCTATAGGGATGTTTGCAAAAGCATATCAGAAAAACTTAACCAAAAGCGGCTTACTGTCAGATTATGCCTATACAACAACAAATTGTGTTCTAACAAAAGAAAGACAACTCCAAATAAAATTGTTTAGTGTGACAAACGATTTACATAATCAGGCTAGCAAATCACCAAACCAAAGCTTACAAGCTTATGCTTACTTATCATGGGCAAAACCCTATTTTTCACAAAATGATTTCACTAATTCACGAACCATATTAGAACAAGCAAAGATCCTTAGTGGAAAAACTGATGCCTTACTTGAACAGTCTTTAAAAGAAAAATCACTGGACCACAAATAAGTTGAACACTCTTATTATTTTGGCTCATGGTAGCCGTCGACAAGAATCTAACGAAGAGATCGAGGTACTTACCAGAAAAGTGAAAGCCTATTCCAGTGATGACTACGATAGAATTGAGCATGCTTATTTAGAACTGGCCGAACCTTCACTGCTTCAATGTATAGAAAAGGTCATTAGCGAAGGCGTATCTGATATTACTGTTTTCCCTTATTTTTTAAATTCAGGTAACCATGTCATACGTGATATTCCCACTATTATTAAAACAGCTGCTGCAAAGTACCCGGAGTGTCGGTTTGATGTGTCAACATTTATAGGTAATCATAAAGACATGCCAAAACTTATTTTGGATCTTGCAAAGCTCAAATAGGGTCTCGCCTTTCAGCCTGTTTATACACAATTGACGTATCTGATATAGTATCCACCATGCAAATTCACCTAAAAACACTAGGCTGCCGTCTAAATGAAGCAGAGCTTGAATTCTGGGCCGAGGGCTTTCAGAAAAAAGGTCATAGTGTAACTCAACATGCCGACGAAGCAGATGTCTTGGTCGTTAATACCTGTGCCGTGACTCAAGAGGCGGTGAAAAAATCTCGGCAAATTATAAGAAGAACACACCGCAATAATCCACAGGCTAAACTTATCGTCAGCGGTTGTTACGCAAGTCTAGATGAAAAAATTCAGAACGATATCCCGGGGATTGATCTCCTGATTAAGAACCAGCAAAAAGATCAGTTGGTCGAAATTGCATTAAAAGAATTGAATAGTGAAACGATGTCCGCTTTGTCCACTGAGCCCGGCGAGGCAAGCATATTTAAACGCGGAAGAAATAGAGCCTTCATAAAAATACAAGATGGCTGCCGTTATCGGTGTACATTTTGTATAGTAACTGTTGCCAGAGGCGAAGAACGAAGCCGTTCAACAGAAGATATCATTAACGAAATAAACCGATATCATCAACAGGGGGTTCAGGAAATTGTTCTCACCGGCGTTCATGTGGGTGGTTTCGGTGGCGATAATAATTCTAGCCTATATGAATTAATAAAATCTGTCCTTTCCGACACAAATGTTCCGCGCATAAGGCTTGGCTCCGTTGAACCTTGGGACTTGCCTGATAACTTCTTTAATTTATTTTCAAACACGCGCCTGATGCCGCATATGCATTTGCCACTTCAAAGCGGTAGCGATAGCATTTTAAAACGAATGGCGCGTCGCTGTAAGACGGATGATTTTAAAGACTTGGTACAACGGGCAAGGCATGAGGTTCCGAATTTTAATTTGACAACGGATATTATTGTGGGCTTTCCTGGAGAGACGGAGAGTGAGTGGCAAGAATCAATTAAATTTATTGAAGAAACCCTGTTCTCACATATACACATTTTCACTTATTCAAAACGTGAAGGCACAAAAGCAGCATCATTAGCCAACCAAGTTAGCTCTAAAATAAAAAAAGAACGTAGCCAGCAACTACATGCGTTGGCAAAATCTATGCGTCAAATCTGTCTGCAAGATCAACTCAATAAATCACACTCTGTACTTTGGGAAACATGTAATGAGAATAATGCATGGACAGGTTATACAGATAATTTTATTCGTGTTGAAATGGAAGCTACTGAGAATTTAAACCTGGAAAATAAAATTTCAAAAGTAAAGGTTTCAGATATCGCGACAGATGCAAGTCATTGTATAGCTGAGCTGTTATAAAACTGCTTAATCAGACGCCATATTACTCTTTTTATTTTCTTCAATTAATTCACTGACCTGCTCAATTGAGCTCTCTGCAAATTTAATCTTTGCTATCTCATCTTGAATTCCTTTAACATTCGAGAAAGCACCCAACATATCCGGGTTTTTTATCAGTTTATGCGAACTCAGCATTATCTCGCTCATTTTCTTTGCTGTTTCTGGAGCAAACTTTTGTCCCCACATATCATGTTTTAAACGAGAGAGTCGACGTTTTAGATTCTTTCGTTCCTTCTCAAGGATTTCATATTCCGCTGTCATCAACTTTATTTTTTCATCATCGCTCGGCACATTAAGATCAGTCGATAAAATAACCGAACTATTAGTAGCCTCTTCTGTACTTTTGCCCTGCTCTATACTGTCGTATTCTGATGACAACTTGCGATCACTAACTTGGTTTGATGGCCAAAACAAATTCGCTATAAAAATTATTAGTATGGCAATCACCAAACCTACCATCGCCTTCATGCATTGTTCCTCATCAATTCAATTGCACTATTTTGACACAGTTCACAATCTCTTGTGAAAAATCGTGAGCAGTTCATGTTTTTGTCAACGACTTTATCTATAGCGCGTTAGTTGTTGTAAGTTCTAATCAAATAACAACGAGGATCTAGCTATGACACTATCTATCTACATTAGAAAACATCTGATCAGCGATATCATCTTACTACTTGTTATATCAGGGACTATTTATTTGATTATCGATACATGGAATAAAATGACATTACCCGATGAACCAACAGTCGAAATGATCTCAAATGGTGAATATTCAGACGTTGAATTAGGTTAAAAGCAAGCTTTGACAAGGCTTAACCTTCACCTTCACCTTGACTATCACTTATAATTATATATATATCAATTACTTAACTTGTTTTATTAATTTTTAATTCTAATGTGATTAATAGATAGTATCTATAAATAATTGATATATTTAAATTTTTACTTGATTTATCTTCAATAATGTCATAAAAGTATATCCTATAAGTACTTGATTCATTGGGAGATCGTCATGTTAGCTGATGTAAGTCTAAGTCATACTTCTTACCACCCCGGAACCGGATCTGTTTCACCACCGGCTCCATACGGGCAGCCGATAAATTTTGAGAATGAATTACTAGCAGGATTTATTAGACACCCTGACCGTTTTCCACTTCAATTCAGGAGATTACGTTTTTGGGAACGATCAAAAGTGGAAATCTCACAGACTGCAAATATTGGTTTGACCTTTTCTTCCAATGAGTATCAAAAACCAGGCAGCATTATTGAAGTAACTATACCTACGCGTAAAGAAACACATCGCTTTTTGGGTAAGACGGTTATGGTCAAGGAAACTGATGATAATTTTGAGATAGGAATATGGCTGTTAAATGATGAAGACAGCCCGAAATTAAGAATCGTTGAACAAATTTGTCATATCGAGCTCTATTTGAATGACAAACGATATAAAGAAGGGCCTTTCTTAAGCAGGGAAAAGTTAACAGAAGAATGGATTAGCCGTTATGCCAGCAGCTTTCCTATAAATTAATTTTTAAAATAAGCGGAGATATAATATGAACTATGTAAGGACGTCATCAGGATCAATGATGGCAATTAATACTAAATCCACGACGCAGATTGCTGTTAATAAACAAAAAGTTACTGCTAAGCCAAATAAGAAATCAAAAAAAGGTTCACTATCCTATTCGAAATAAGTTCTTATTCCCCATGCATCAATCGGTTAAACAATCTAGTTAGAACAACTGACGCCAGTACCCCCTAAACCACAATAACCTGCTGGATTTTTTGCTAGATACTGTTGATGGTACGTCTCTGCATAATAAAACTCTGGTGCTTCAATTATTTCAGTCGTAATTGAAGAGTAACCTGCTCCATTCAGTTTAACTTGATAATCATTTTTCAAAGATTGAGCTATTTCTTTTTGTTCTTCATTAAAAACATAAATTCCTGAACGATATTGTGTTCCAGCATCATTTCCCTGTCGCATCCCTTGTGTTGGGTTGTGGGACTCCCAAAAAACAGCTAGTAATTGTTTGAAGCTAACCTTCACCGGTATATAGTTCACCAGTACCACTTCATTATGCCCTGTCATACCTGTGCAAACTTCCTCGTAGCTCGGATTTGGTGTAAACCCACCGGCATAGCCAACTGCGGTTGAATATACCCCCGCTAATTCCCAGAATTTTCTTTCAGCCCCCCAAAAGCACCCAAGGCCAAATAAGGCTTGTTGTATACCTTCAGGAAACGGTGGTTTGATCGAATTCCCATTAACAAAATGATGAGTATCAACGGTTATTGGTGTCTGACGTCCAGACAATGCTTCGTCAACACCAGGCAATTGTAATTTTTTATTTAGTCCAAACATCATGCTTTACTCTGAATTCTGGTTTAAGCAGAAGTTCAATAGATTACCGCGGTAATAGTTGAGTCGGATCATCGTTGATATCGCTCCTAAAACAATCCAGATAAGAAACATACACACTAGCACTGAGTACCGGGAGTAAGACCAAATAGCCGAGCATGAGCGGAATAGAAGCGATGATTGCTAATACAAAAACAACAATGCCGTACAAGAGAAAAGGCAATATATTCTTTAAACAAGCATTAAAACTTAATAACATCGCCGAAACGGTCGTTTCATCACTGGATATGATAATAATGGGAGCAAACCAAATCGCCATAACACAAGGAGTGAATAGCGTTACTGTTATCAATGAAAGCAGCATGATGTCTGTTGCATAGGCAGCAACATCCTCCTTTTGTGCGTGCTCAATTTCTTGAAAAAACTCGAACCCACCTAACATTACAAAGGCGAGGACAGCTACCAAGATAATAGCTGCAAAAGTAATAACCGTATACAACACACCCAACATCGCCAAACGTTTAAAATGAGGTTCTTTGAAACCGGCAAACATATATTGAAATTCGAAAGAACCTCCCTCTCTATGAGCAAGACACCCGAGCATAAAACCACCAACGACAACAGGATAGAAAATATTTAATACAATCCCCCCAAGAGGGATAATACTAACGGCCATAGCGATTAAGAAAAACACAACCATCGCAGCAATCCAGCCAAGCGGGTTACTCGTAAAATAGGGCCATGCCTCCACAATCCAGGCATACCCCCTAGCAAAACTCGTAGACTGTATATACAAGCTCATAACACTACTCCTCTAATATATAAACTTATCTTGAACTGCTTATTCGCCCTTAATATATTTACCTCAGGATATCGCATTTGTTATTTGGATTCTGCTAAGTTTACACTATGATTTTCCTGCTCCTATTCGTTTTTGGTCTGATTGCCTGGTTTTTTAGTACCGTCGCGGCTGGTGGCGCGGCGACGTTGTTGCTCCCAGTTATTTCATTCTTGATTGGAGCGCAAATGGTTGCTCCAATCATCTCAATTGCTGCATTAATCGCAAACCCATCACGCGCTGTGATATTTCGAAAGCATATTGATTGGCAAGTAATGCGCTTTTTACTCCCCGGCAGCATTATTGGTGCAGTAATGGGTTCCTGGTCTTTGTCGCAAAGCAATACTCAGCTTATTCAAGTTTTGCTGGGTTTATTCTTAGTTACTTATGTATTACAGGATAAATTTAGCAAAGCGAAACTGAATATAAAGATGAAGTTGTTCTGGTTTTTCCCCTTAGGAGTGACTGTTTCTTTTCTATCAGGACTGATCGGTGCTACTGGACCAGTTCACAACCCTTTTATGCTGAGTTATGGCCTAGAGAAAGAATATCTTGTCGGTACAAAGGCAGTAAATTCATTGGTGATGCAACTTACAAAGGTGATCAGCTATGGCACATTTGGTGCGCTTAGTGTGCAAGTTGCGGGTTTTGGCGTTGCACTTGGTCTTGGTGGTGTAGCAGGTGTGTTTTTGGCCAGAAAACATCTCGATAGTATTGAAACTCATCGATTCAGGAAATATACCCTCATATTAATGCTTATCAGTGGTATAGCTATGCTCTACCGTTCAATCTAGACACTCCTCGTCCTGAAAACTCAGGCTCTATATAAGCTATTGAAAAATATAAAAATATCAACATACTGACAATATAAATATTGCAGCGCACCAAATATAGTTTACAATACGCACTAAATTCATTTTCCATTGCATTTTAAGAGGTAAACATGGAAATCAAAGATAGAGTTGCATTAGTTACTGGTGGCGCGAGTGGTATTGGTCGAGCCGTTTCATTCGAACTGGCAAAACGCGGCGTTAAAGCAATCGCAATGGTCGATATAACACCTGATGTTGAAATTGCCGCTGAACAGGTCAATAGTGAAGTCGATAGTAAGGTTGCGATCCCTTTCCAAGGTGATGTTACCGATGAGAAATTTCGTGAAGAAGTATTTGCCACGATGTCGAAAGACCACGGCATGATTAGTATTTGTGTGCCAGCAGCTGGCATCACGCGTGATTCACTTGCTGTTAAAGTCGATAAAGAAACAAAGAAGGCGAGCATTTATCCAATTGAAAACTTCAAAAAAGTGGTCGATATCAATCTTATCGCACCAATTTATTGGGGCATGGAAATGATCGCCAAAATTGCAGAAGATCGAGCTCAGCGTGGGCAGAAGAAATGGAGCCCGGATGAAGGTGTACAAGGCACTGTCGTATTCATCGGTTCTATCTCATCGCAGGGCAACAAAGGACAAGTGTCTTATGCTTCAACCAAAGCTGGAATTGAAGGTGCCTCAGCTACATTAACTAAGGAAGCCATCTTCCATGGTGTTCGTTGTGGTGTTATTCATCCTGGCTTCACCGACACGCCTATGGTGAGAGCAATGGGCGAAGAATACATCGATAAATACGTACTCCCAGAAACACAGTTGGGCCGTTTAATCAGGCCTACTGAAATAGCTGACGCGATTTGTTTTATGATTCACAACTCTGCGGTTAGTGGTTCATTATGGGCCGATGCAGGCTGGCATCCATCTCCTTAGCAGCAAACTAAAATAGCCCTACTTGCTTTAAAGTAGGGCTATTCTCTACTCTCAGCACAAGTAATACAGAACAAAGTAGACGGGTCAAACTTCAGCCGCGCGATTGAGATTGGGTCATCACATTCAAAACAATTACCAAAACCTCCCGTATTAATTCGCTCCAAAGCGGCATTAATTCTTAACACTTCTCCTTCTCTTCTGCGTTTCGTCTCTATCGACATCGCCTGCGCTTGCATAGCATCCATTCTGGATAGCCGACCAACCCGAGTTTGATCCAACTCAACTGGCTTAGCTGCAGCATCTCCTGTCTCAGCGAGATCATTCAATTCGGTTAACCTTTCAGCTAATCGTTCTTTGAAAAACTGGATATCTAAATTTTGTTCCACAGTGCTGTTAATTCAATCAACGCCACTACGGACAAGCTTCATCACTATAGTCCGTTAATTTGATTTGTTTTAAATCTGGATATGCTTCATCGCGAAAATAAAGCCAGTTTTCCTGATGTAAAGAATCAAAAGCGCCACCAGTTTTTACATCTACAAAAACCCATCGTTTAAGATCACTATCAATCGACTTATGTTTTATGCATGCCAGAATCCATTTTGCACTGAAACCCATTTTTAATATTGAAGCTTCTATCATAGTAATATTCTCACGGTTAATCACATAATATTCCCCAGATTCATTCTGTTTTAAGACATGGTGCCCAGGTAAACTCTGAGCAAACAATTGACAAGAGATAAACATTGTAAAAAAAAACAGCCAAATTCTCATACCTATTAAACCTTTAGTTTAGAAAAATTAAAATCGTCCGTTATATTTAGTGCGGTTCACGTTTAGAACCAAGGCAACCCCACTGATCTCTTTATGGTTCTAACTATAAAAATAACTGCCGAGAATAACAACAATATGGATGTACAGCGGTGATGGTCAAAATGTATTTGGTTTGAGAAACGCTTAATGAGTATTTACATAGGCCATTTTCTATAAATTAGTAATTATCTGATTGAAATCGACCTGAAAATAAACGGATATTGCCAATATTAATGTAAAATGTGACTCGGCACTTAAATTTGCGACGAATAATCTTTGCCATTAGTTGCCGTATCTCCTAAGATTTCTAACTATTATTAGGAACTTAAAGAAGATTATGACTGCAGAAAATGATACTCAAGAAAAGCCCCGTCCACGCTTGCTTGGAGAATATTTGTCGTGCTCTCGTGGCTCTATCAGAATGGCCATGCAAAAAAAGCGGGAGACTAAAGTACGTGGGAACGATCAAAAACGGATCGGAAAATTATTAGTTGACCTCGCTATGATCTCAGAAGAAGACCTACAAAATGCATTGCGTCGACAGCGTGCAGACAGACTTGGTTTATGTCCAGTGTTCGAGTCCCTCAACCGAGCGGAACTAACTGGAATTGGAAATCATTTTGCTGAAGTCAGTTTATCTTCCGACCAACAATTTATATTCGAAGGTGAGAACGATCCAACCTTATACATTCTTGTCGAGGGAAAACTAGAAGTCTTTACAAAAGACAATGATGGCAATGAAATTCATATTGCTTTTGTCAATCCAGTCGAACCCATTGGTGAAATGGGCTACTTTCAGGGCGGGATCAGAACAGCTTCTGTCAGGGCAGTTGTTCCGACCGAATTATTAACTGCTGCATATAAAAACCTGACGCATTATTTCGAGCATGTTCCACATGTAGCACATGCCTTCATGGATGTCATCAGTCGTCGACAAGCTCAAACAGATGAACGTTTAAAAGATGCTGATAATTAATATCACGGGATATCAATGGTTAATTAAATTAAGCGTATTTAAACGCGCCCTATAACCGAAATAATTTCACCATAAATAAATCTTTGAAATCCATTGGATGAACAATGTCTGATACCAGTTTAGAAAAAATATTAATAATTGATGATAATTCTGATTATCGTAAGTTAATTAAAACTTTTATAAGTAAATTATTACCTTCTGTCGAAACCATCGAATATGACCCTGTATTCGAAGGCACTCCTAATGATGATTTTAATTGGTCAGATATAGATGTTTTGTTACTCGATTATCATTTATCAATCGTTGGCACTACTGGTTTGGATATTCTCCATAAACATCACAAAAAACCTTCTTTTCCCGCTACCATCATGCTCACTGGTGCCGGAACTGAAGAAGTAGCCGTACGCGCACTCAAAACTGGCATATATGAATATCAACCCAAACAATCCTTAACCAAAGATAAATTAAAACAATCGATCATACATGCATGGGAAGACAAAAAATATCAGCGCAAAAAGCAACAGGAAATAACTCAACACAACAAATCGTTTAGTAAAGAAGTATTTTATGGAAACCTGGAAAATACATCAGTATCTGAAGGTGTGGAACGTGCACTGATTATAATCAAGCCTGATAATATTGAGGAGCTAGAACAGTTAATCGGGATCATTGGCCGGGACAGTCTGATTAACCATGTCGGCAAAAATAGTTTTGAAGTTTTTAAACTAGGCGCGTGCAATCCAAATATCACAAGAACAAGTGACACAGCTATTGCTATACAAATTGACTATCCTGTCAGTCAGGAAACGCTTGAGTTCAACATGCAAGGTTTATGTAAACACTTGGCAAAATGCACATTCAAATTCTCCGATGAAAAATACAAGTTTACAGTTAGCATAGGACTACTAAAACTTGGAGTTTTAAATATCGCAGCAGAACAATTAATACAAATAGCTACTGCCGCATCTAAAAAGGCAAGCGAAAAAGAAGGAAACTCTTATTACATCTGGAAAGAAACTGATGTATTGCCCGATGATAATATTACTGATGCCCATACAAACACAAAACAAGTATCGACAACTGACTCAGAAAAAAAGACCAATGCAGAAAAAGAAAATTTGCAACTCGAATTAAAAGCTGTAGAAGAAACTAAAAATAAACTAGAAGCAGAATTAAAAGCTGCATCAGAAGCAAATGTTAGAGCAGAAGAAGCATTAAAAGCTGCCACAAAAGCTAAGGAGAAAGCTGAGGCCGAGGCTAGAGAACGTGCTGAACTCGAGGCCAA
>TARA_R110002110_G_scaffold303525_1_pt1 | contig 55988 bp, 50 predicted proteins | sample TARA_R110002110 | Tara Oceans TARA_R110002110 (sample SAMEA4397330) | marine metagenome | biome: Polar Biome; feature: [SRF] surface water layer (ENVO:00010504); material: water (ENVO:00002006), including particulate matter (ENVO:01000060) such as... | depth 5 m | reverse complement strand
TTAAGGGGGGACGCACCGATATTCACTAAACCCGGTTGATGATACCGCTGGCCCGCATTGTACTGGCAGGGGATTCGGCCGGCGCGGGCCTGGCGATGAGTTTGATGCTGTCGCTTCGCAACGGTGGTGAAATGCCACTGGCCTGCTTCTTGTTAAGCCCGTGTGGACCTCGCTGGTATCAAGGAAACTCCTGCATCCGGGCGCCAAAACAGACGGTCTTTCGCCGAGAGAAATATGCACCAAATGGCGGAGCTGTATGCAAGCGGCGAGGATTTGCACAACCCATCGCTGTCTCCGATTTACGGAGATTTGGCAAACCTGCCGCCCCCGCTGGGTCAATCGGGGATGCAAATCAACACCCCATTGTCTTCATGTGGCCTATAGGCTACATTACCCGCATGCACTATCACGTCGTTACCACCGATGTATTTAATCGTTGGCTCGCCCGCATCCGCGATCGGCAGGCAGCTAAATTAATAGCACAGCGGCTCGACAGACTGGTCGCTGGTAATCTGGGTGATGTGAAGCCGGTGGGCGATGGCGTTAGTGAAATGCGAATTTTCGCCGGCCCGGGCTATCGGCTGTATTTTACGATCCGTAATGGCGAGCTAATCATACTGTTGTGCGGTGGCAATAAATCCAGTCAGTCACGCGATATTGCCCGCGCGAAACGGATACTGAAAGAATTGGAGGTTTGAACAATGCCCACACTGACCGAATACAATCCCTTTGATCACTTGTTGACCGAAGACGAGTTGTCTCAATACTTGACCGATGCTTATGAAGACGATGACCCCGCCGTGTTTGTTGTGGCATTGGGACATGCCATCAAGCACAAGGGGGTAGCGCAGGTGGCTGAGGCTGCCGGGCTAAACCGAGAAAGTCTCTACAAGGTGATCAATGGCAAGGTGCAACCCAAGTGGGACACAATCCATCGATTGATGCGTGCATTGGGGGTGCATTTGTCAGTTGCTGCCTGAACAATGAACCAAGCCCGTTGCTGTTTTCGACAGTGCAAATCGAGCGGTGAAAAGGGTGATCGACCCAGACTGCCCATAGGATTTGATGGGACCACCATGGGACCATCCTCACGCCTACTGATGCCCTCTAAAGCCGGGCGCATTTTTTAACTGTCTGATTTATAGGGCATTACGAGGCATGGCGAGGCGTAAAATAGCATCGCTCAGGGTTCGATTCCCTCGCTCTCCGCTATATATCTTAAATTTCAATATTTTATGGCTCTACCCAATAAACCGGGGATGAGCACGGCCCCTTCCCTACAATGTAACGCGTCAGGCCATAACTAATCAGTCCGTCAGTCGATGTGATACTAGTTGCCCTCGGGCGGCTTACTCTTCTTGATCGGTATTACGAAACTGGCTGGATATTCCCGATGCTTGTCGGTGATCGCATCAGTGATGCCGAAGTCGATAAAAACCGCAGAGGCCACTATCTTGGCGCCTATGGTGGATTCTATCTGACCTACCGATGTTCGCCCATCCTCAGTCGTACAGTTATATTTTAAAGCATCATCTGAGCGTCGAATCATGGCAGTAGCCGGCATTTCGACCTCCCACACGCCCCGCTTGTTCGTCATAGTACATTTTGCTTCGCTTCCATCGCTCATCGAAAAAGCAATAGGTACGTTTGCGTCATTTGTTAAAGAAGCGCAACCCGATATGGCGACACATACCCCCAGTAGACACGTGTTAAGTCCCTGTTTCATTTCCATCCCCATTAGTAAATTATGATGTTCTGCTATTTTAGTTCTTGAGGGTTAGGAGCCCTCAGCTCACAAGATATATTTAAAGGACTGCCAGGTCGATAAATTTGGAATCAGAATAGCGCGTTCGTCGATTCGTGATGGATATCTTCAGGCTGGCAAAGAGATGGTTGCGGCCTCCAGCCTATTCCCGCTTCGCGCTCAAAGCTGGAAAATGCGAGTGGCAATAGCAACCAGCGGCAGACAGTGGCCTCAAGTTCAAGGCTGGAAAACAGTACGCTTTGTGCCAGAAGTGGAAGTGCGCATATATTCTTCCGCGTTCCCTTTCCTAGGCAACCTCAATCTCAATCAGCGCATCATCAGCCGCAACCTGGCTGCCTGCTTGCGCCATCACCTCCAACACCGTCCCTGCAGCGTCTGCCACGATTTCATAGTGCATCTTCATCGCTTCCAGCACTGCCAGTGTCTGGCCTGCTTCTACCTGGTCACCGCTGGCCACTCGAACCTCTAAAAGCATCCCGTGCATGGGGGCGACTATTCTGCCGCCACCTCCGGCTTTTTCCTGTTCTCCATCCAGGCGTATCTGATCGATGTACTGCGCTGTGATATCGCCCAGTGACAGGTAAAGCTTTCCTGGCCTGATGAGTTGGAAGCGCGCGTTGTGTTGTTTGCCTTCAATTGTCAGGTGAGCGGTGCTGCCCTGCATCGTCACCACCTCGATAACACAGGCGTTTTCGGCATCGAATACCTGGTAGCGATCCCTGCCCATCGCAGTAACGGCGATATCGTGTGTAACATCGCCATGCTGGTAACGCTTGCGTGATATGAGTGCGGTGGCGCTGCTCCAGTCCTTTAGTTGCTGCGCGACAATAACGCTGTTTTGATGCAGGGCCTGGTGCTCCAGGTTAAGCTCGATCACGGCCGCAACCGCGCTGTCGATAAATCCCGGCGCGGGGCTTGCAATTTCTCCTGGCTTAAACTGTTCCTCGATAAAAGCGGTGGTGGCGGCTCCCTCGGCGAAGGAGTTTTTTTGCAGGCAGGCAACGAGGAAGTCGCGGTTGTGGCTGGGGCCAAACAGCACGGTTTTCTGCAGCGCTTCAATGAGCCTCAAACGGGCGATTTCCCGGCTGGGACCGCTGGCGATGATCTTGGCCACCATGGGGTCATAGAAGGGCGATATCTCCTGTCCGGTGACGATGCCGCTGTCCACTCGAACCCCGACCCCTTCGGGCGGGCACCATAGATCTACTGGCCCGGAAGTGGGCAGAAAGCCCTGCGCTGGGTCCTCGGTGTACAGGCGCACCTCGATAGCGTGACCGTCCAGGCTAATATCGTCCTGCGTCAGCCCCAGAGGTTCTCCCTGCGCTACCTGTATCTGCAGTGCCACCAGATCCAGGCCCGTGATCAGTTCGGTTACCGGGTGCTCTACCTGCAAGCGCGTGTTCATTTCGAGAAAATAGAATGCACCGCTTTCGTCCAGTAGAAATTCAACCGTGCCAGCGCCGCGATAGTTGATACTTTTTGCAGCAGCAACCGCAGCGGCACCCATTTCTGCGCGTAAAGATTCTGTCATTACCGGGCAGGGCGCCTCTTCAACCACTTTCTGGTGGCGGCGCTGTACCGAGCAGTCCCGTTCCCCGAGGTGGATCGTATTACCCTGCGTGTCCGCGAATACCTGCACTTCTACATGGCGCGGTCGGATAATGGCTTTTTCCAGAATGAGTTCGCTGGAGCCGAAGGCGGATTCTGCTTCGGCCCTGGCCAGTTGAATGGCGTTGCCCAGCTCCTGCAGGTCGTGCACCAGGCGCATGCCGCGACCGCCACCGCCTGCGGCGGCCTTAACCATCAGAGGTGGCCCGATTGCTGCTCCTTGTTGTAGCAACACGTCATCACTCTGGTTTTCGCCTTCATAGCCGGGAACGCAGGGAACATCTGCTGCAATCATGCGGCGCTTCGCTTGTGCCTTGTTACCCATCAGGAGAATGGCGTCGGGGTCTGGTCCGATAAACACCAGGCCGGCGGCTTCACACGCACGTGCAAATTCAGCGTTCTCGCTGAGAAAACCATACCCGGGGTGAATGGCTTGCGCACCACTTGCTGCGGCTGCCGCGAGGATTTTTTCCTGCACCAGGTACGATTCGTTGACGGGGCCGGGGCCGATACAGATTGCCTCATCCGCCATCTGTGCGTGTGGAGCGTGAGCATCCGCTTCGGAATAAACCGCCACGGTGCGATAGCCTAGCGCTTTTGCTGTGCGCATCACACGGCAGGCAATTTCACCGCGGTTAGCCACCAGTATGCTGGTAAATCGTGTCATCAGATTCTCCGGGGTTATTCGTCGGCCCAGTTGGGTTTACGCTTGTCTATAAAGGCGGCAACGCCTTCGCGGCCCTCGTCGCTCAACATACATTCGGCAAAACCGCGCGCGGCAAAATCCAGCGCGTCAGCTCGTGGACGCCGTGTCGTTTCAAATACAATGCTCTTGGTGACTGCATTGGCGCCCGGCGCACACAGCGCTATCTGCTCCAGCACCTGCGCACATTTTGTTTCCATATCGGCAGCGTCCTCCGCCAATAGTTGGCCGATACCGTACTGCACTGCCTCCTCGCCCCTGAATCGGGCTCCGGTCAGCATCAGCCGGCGAGCCTGCGTTATGCCCACGCGCTCTGTGACAAACGGTGCGATCTGGGCAGGCGGAATCCCCAGGCTGGTTTCGCTGAGACGGAACCGGGCGTCGCGTGTGACGATTGTCACGTCACCCACGCAGGCCAGGCCCAGCCCGCCGCCGATAGCCGCTCCCTCCACAAGTATGATCACGGTCTGGGGCTGCTCATTCAGTTTGATCATCAGATCGCCAAAGCTGCGGTTACCGCGCGCAACCTCGTCTTTGTCGGGAGTGCCGCCCTGCAAACCGGATTTGAACCCTTTGATATCGCCACCGGCGCAGAAAGTGCCGCCCTTTCCGCGCAGGATAAGGGTGCGCAGATTGCGGTCGCCGGCAATGGCGTCCAGAACGGCCTCGAGCTCGTCGACCATCTCAGCCGACAACGCGTTTTTTGCCTCGGGTCGATTGAGCCAGATAGTGAGTACGCTGCCTTTGGGTTCCAGAATCAGGGCAGTGGTGTCTGGTAGTTGTGCCATGTGTCTCTCCAGAATGATCTGTTTTTAGAGCGCCCTTACATCCGCGCAATGCCAAAGCTGTTGGGGCGTACCGCGCGGTGGCGTGTCTCCCATACGGTCTCGAGCAGGAATCCCAGGGTCTTGCGGGTATCACGCGGATCTATCATGCCGTCATCCAGCAGGTGTCCGGAGGTATAGAAGGCACTGGATTGGCTGTCGAAGAGGTTGGCAAGGTAGGCTTCCTGCTGCGTCAATGCCTCTTCATTGGGCTCCTGTCCGGCTGCAGTCGCCTTACCGCGCGCCACCATAGACATGGTTTTTGCGGCCTGCTCGCCCCCCATAACGCCGGTTCGCGCGTGCGGCATCGTGTAGAGAAAATCGGGTTGGTAAGCCCGGCCGCACATGCCGTAATTCCCGGCGCCAAAACTGGCGCCCGTCATCAGGGTGATGCGCGGTACTTCCAGGTTGCGCACGGCCTGTATCATTTTCGAACCGTGTTTGATCATGCCAGCCTGTTCCGATTGTGTGCCTACGATGTACCCGGTGGTGTTTTGCAGGAACACCATGGGGATGTTGGCCTGGTCACATAGCTGCAGGAACTGGGTCGCCTTGGTGGCGCCGGCCGGGTCGATCGGGCCGTTGTTGCCGATGATGCCGCAGGGCAGGCCAAAAATTTCAGCTTGCAGGCACACGGTAGCTGCGCCGTAACGCGGTTTGAAATCCATGAAATCGGAGCCGTCGACCACTCGCGCCGCCAGTTCTCGCATATCATATGGATTGCGATAATCGGTGGGTATCACTCCTGCCAGTTCGTCGGTGTCGTAAAGGGGGTCGCGATAGGTGCGCAATGGCGCTGCGGCGCAATCCTTGTTCCACTGCAGTCGTTGCAGCAGCTCTCTGCATATCTGTACTGCGTGCCCATCGTTCTCTGCCAGGTACTCGGCAAGGCCAGAGACGGAGGCGTGCATCTCGGCACCCCCCAGTTCTTCCTCACTGGCGATCTCGCCGGTGGCGGCCTTGAGCAGAGGCGGCCCGGCAAGAAAGGCGCGGCCATTGCCCTTGACCGCGATGACATAGTCGCTGAGGCCGGGCATGTACGCACCGCCGGCGGTGGACGATCCGTGCAATATTGAGATGACCGGGATGCCAGCCTTGCTGAGCATGGCGAGATTGCCAAACAGGTGGCCGCCGTTAACGAAGCTCTCGACGGTGTAGTTCAACAGGTCACCGCCGGCACTTTCCACCAGATGCACAAAGGGCAGCTTCTGCTGCAGTGCAACTTCTTCGGCGCGCCTTATACGATAGCCGCCGGCGGTGGTGAGTGAGCCGGCCTGGATGCCGCTATCATCAACGACGACCATGCAGCGCACGCCGGCGATGAAGCCAATGCCGGTGATGACGGTTCCTCCGGGGATGGACTTCTCCGGATCGGAGTTATCCAGCAAATAGCCGGCGAGATTGCCGATATGCAGAAAAGGCATGCCGGGATCCAGCAACCGGGCCAGCCTCTCGCGCGGTGTTAACTGGCCGCGTGCTTCGAAGCGCGGTTTGCGTTTCTCAGAGAGCATAGCGCCGCGCGCGTTCAGGCGCTGCAGTTGCTCGATATGCACCAGCATCTCCTCTCGGTTTTTGCGAAAGGCATCAGAGTTGGGGTTGATTCTGGAATTGAATACCGTCATGCGATTGTCTCCGCGAGACTGGCCGGGATAGCGATTGGGGTACACAGTAGCAGTTGGGCGTAGCCCTTGCCCTGTGCATCGTTGCGGATGCTGGCGACACCGCCGCCGCCCAATACATCGTGCAGTAAAAAGTTGATGGCACTGGCGCCGGGGAGCAGGAAGCGTTCAACCTGCCCTGGCCCGTCATCCTCAAGAAAGTGCGCAAACCGTTCGCGGACAACGGTTTCGGAGAGCGCAGCGTAAATGTACGGCAGAAACTCAGGCTTGCGTGCGATGATGCCAACATTGGCCTTGTTGCCTTTGTCGCCGCTGCGACCCCAGGCCAGTGCAATCAGCGGCACTTCCACGGCTGGCTGCGTGTCGCTGCTTAGCGGCGGGGCAGGGCGAGTAATGCTCTGCAGATCCAGCGGTTCGCCGTGCGCTTCCTCGCAAATGGTCTCCTGCCCGTCTGCCAGAATGCTCACTGTAAGGTCGCCCTTGGGAATGGTGAAAGAGAACAGGCGAACTACGGGCGAGGGTTTTGGCCGGCTGCCTGCGAAGCCAGACAGGCCCGGTGGGGTGGCAAGCCCGAGGCCCACGGCTTCCTTGAGCATGATGCCGATACCGATGGCATCGGGGTGTTTGGCGGCAAGTTTCATCGCCACTTCACGGCTGCTGTGTTGTTGGGCGAACTGACCGAACTGACTTTCGGCGCCGATCAGTTCAATGCTGGTTTCACTGAAATCCGGCAGATTATGAGTGTTGAAGACTGCGCGGGAAGCTTCCAGAATTGCCGCGCCGAGTGCGCGGGCTTTTTTGTCTGCATCGATACCGTAGAACGTCATCATGGTGCCGCCGCGAAATTGATCGCTATAGGTGGCGCTGACTTTATAGGTGTCGGGCGCCGGGCGACCTGTCGCCCCGCAGACTCGCACCCGGTTTTCTGCCAACTGCTCCAGCTTGACGTTGGAAAAGTCACACACCACGTCAGGTAGCATATAGGCTTGTGGGTCGCCGATTTCATACAGCATCTGTTCAGCCACGGTGCCGATATTGACCAGCCCGCCCGTGCCCTCGGGCTTGGTGCACACGAAACTGCCATCCGCGGACATTTCGGCGATGGGGTAGCCGATGTTCGACATCCCGGAAACCTGCTCCCAGTCGGTAAAGTTGCCGCCGGTGGCCTGGGGGCCGCACTCCAGAATGTGGCCCGCCAGCGAGCCCATCGCCAGGAGGTCAAGATCGTCCCGGCCCCAGCCGAAGGCATGGATGCAGGCGCCCAGGGTGACGGCGCTGTCCACACAGCGTCCGGTGATCACGATATCGGCACCCTGATCGAGCGCGCGGGCGATGGGGAAGGCACCAAGATAGGCGTTGATGCTCAGTAATTTATCGGTCGGCGGAAAGCCTTCGCCTGAAAACATTTCGACCAGAGCGCTGGCTGCCAGAGCGTCAGCGTCTGGCATCAAGTCATCACCGACGACGCATGCCACGCCAAGATCCAGTCCCTGTTCAGCAATCTCCGCTCGCAGTGCCGCTGCGCAGGCCTGCGGATTGACGCCGCCTGCATTGGATATGACTTTGACGCCCTGCCTCGCAATCGTCGCCAGATTGGGCTGCATGGCAGCGCTGATAAAATCCAGTGCATAACCCTTGTTCGCGTCTTTCTCCCGGGCCCGGGCCAGGATAGACATAGTGATCTCAGCGAGATAGTCGTAAACGATGAAGTCCAGTGCATCTGACTCCAGCAGCTGCCCGGTAGCACGGGCCGCGTCACCCCAAAAGCCGCTGGCGCCGCCAATGCGCAATACGTTTTCAGTCATGTGAGGAAGCTCCTGTGGGTTCGGGTAAGTGTTGGGATATTACTGGCTCGGTGCCTGACAGGCACGGGAAAAGACGACATCCACCACGTAGAAGACGCCATCGGGATCAGCAGCCAGCGTGTTAAGCTAGCGCTACAGTGGTTTACAGATCAGCAATAAGAGAATTGTGGATTGACCTCACAGCTTGTTGAATACAATTCGGCTGTTGGTGTGGTGCACGCCAGAGCGTTGAAGGGTTTCCTGGATTTAGCCGAAGCGCTAGGGGCCCCGCGCGAGCTGATTGCCCAGAATGCGGGTCTGGATATGAGCCTGTTGTCTGTACCTGATGCGATGGTCCCTTCCGCCACTTACTACCGCCTGCAGGAGCAATTGCTCGAGCAGACAGGCAACCTCGATTATGGTTTGCTCGCCGGTCGTGTGACGTATATGGAGATTGCCCATCTACTGATTTACCTGGCCTCGACCAGTAAGACCCTGCGTGACTGGATGAATATGCTGCCCAGTATCTCGAATCTCCTGGGGGATGTCGGAGTGATAGAGGTCATCCGTCATCGGAATCGGTTTGCATTGGAGTGGCATCCGGTGCGTGCCGCGGATCCTTCCCGCTGTATCATTACTGACAGCATTCTGTCTGCTACCGCGCTGCAGATGGACGCTTACTGTCTGCTGCCGGTCAAACCAGTGAGGGTCGATTTCACCTATCCGAAGCCGGAAAATATCGATCTGTTGCGCTCGACCTTCGGCGCGCCAATGCATTTCAATCAACCTGTCAGCGCGTTGCACTATGAATGGGGTGTGCTCGACTACCCGCAGCTGCACGTGTCTACCCGTATTTATGACGCGGTCGCAGAGGAGTTTTCGGCATTTTTCAGTGAGGATGCTTCTGCCAGAGATCCGTTTTCTCTCGGCCTGCATGCGTCCATCAGGCGCCAGTTGCCAGTCGGTGAATGTTCAATAGACAGCATAGCTGCAGATATGAACGTATCGCGCCGTACGTTGCAGCGGCGGCTGAAGGACAGGGACACCAATTTCCAGAACCTGCTGCAGGGCGTGAAATTTGCGCTTGCCAGGAAGTATCTCGACGACAAGAGTCTGAGCATTATCGAAATCGCTTTTTTATTGGGCTATGGAGATCCCTCGTCTTTTTCTGCGGCATTCAAGTCCTGGAGCGGTTTCACGCCAACGGAGTACCGGCGTCAGTAGGTCTGCCCTCAGTCACACTTGCTCACCCAGACCCCAACCTGAAGCTGTGAGCTTGCCGCGCCCCTGAACGATCCAGCAACCGGTGGTACTGCTTCTGGCAGGCGTGCCACCGCGACCGGAATATGGTCTGTTCCAACGATGGCGCCGGTGGTCGGATCAAAACCCTTCCACCCCGCACCGGGCAGGTAGATCTCGGCCCAGGCGTGCGTGGATCCGGCGTCGCTGGATAGCGGCGCGTGTATGTAGCCGCTGACAAAGCGGGCGGCCAGTCCGAGCTGTCTCGCTGCTGCCATCAGCAACAGCGCGAAATCTCGACATGAACCGGTGCCTTGCGCCAGGGTTTCGCTGGCAGTTTGCACGCCGGGTTCTTCGCGCACGCGGTACGTCATACTGGTGTGTATTGAGGTGGTGAGTGCTTGTAGCAGGCTGTAGGTCTGTATCGGTGTGCCGGGCCGCCAAACGCTGTTTATCCAGCGTTGCAAGCCAGGGTTGATCTCACTGCCCGGTGCCGCCATATAGGGCGATAACAGCACAAGATCGTCTTTCTTGTAGCCGAACGGGTAGGCAACCGCGTAGTCGGCCACCAGGAAATCCAGCGGGTTCTCCAGGTACTGCTGGATGATGAGTTCGCTCTCTATTGCCAGTTGTTGGCAGGGTTGGCTGAAGGACGCGATGGCAATGGAATTGTCCTCTACATCGCGATGCCACAGTACATCCGCCTCAGGTGAGATTAAGAGGGCGAAAGATTCCAGCCGCAGTTCATGATCCTCGCGCGGACGCAGGCGCAGTGTATGTGGCCCTAACGTCACTGGATCAGTGAAGTTGTAGTAGGTGCGGTGAATAATCTTGTAGCGTTGCATGGCTATTTTCCCGCGCTGGACAAATGTGCAACAGCTGCAGTGGGGGTGTTGACGATGTTCATCACGTGACCCCAGTATGCGCTGATATTGCGTGCAAGGGTCAGCCTTGCCAAAGTATTTTTACCGGCAGTGCTAAGGCGCGCCCCGTTGGGCAGAGGTTTCCAGTTTTTCCCTGTTCTGCTGTCGGGTGTCGTCTGGAATATGCAATGCGCAATCCTTGCCGGCAATTTTGTCAGCGATGCAGTGGTTCATCTCCCGGTGAGTGGCTTCGTCAGCCCTGATCACGCGAACGAGGTCGCTTAAACGTGCCGTATCGTCGAGACGCCAGTAATCGACAGCGATTTGGGGGGCGGGGATGTTCTCGATCTCGCCGTTCTCTATTCTGTCCAGATACTGCGTGTAACTGGTGACAGCCTCCTCTTCCAGGTAACCGACCACCCGATGCGCGGTTTTAGGCGACAACAGGTACAGCAAAAGATACGCGATGTAGAAAATGCATTGGACCGCGATGATTAAAAATCGCTCAAAAGTGGTAGGGCGGGCAATCTCGACAAACGTCATCAGGTGCATGCGCTCATTGGCCGCTTCATCCAACAGGGTTTCAATCCAGCCCTGGTCGTCGCACAAGCGGCGCAGGCTTTTCAGGTGCAGCATGGCGCCGCCCACCATCCCCGGGACAGCCGCAACCGTCTCCAATACAACGGCGCGATGTCCGTAGCGATTGGCGAAGAAGGCGTCAGCAATGAAGCGCAGGCTCTTCACCAACCGGAACGCGAACTTGTCGCCGAACGTGTCAGGGTGGCGATGATGTGCAATGTGTTGGGGCACAGCTACAACGTTTGTGCGGCCTGATCAACGGCCGCTTTTGCCCTGCGCTGCTCATTGGAGTCGGAACAGTGGGCAATGACTGTCCAGTGTCCGGCGTCGGTAGCGGCTCGGGTCTTGTCGACTAGCAGGTCGTGATCGGGGCGCAAGGAAATAGCGCCCGCGATCAGCATGCCCACCAGGGGTAGCACGATCCCGAAAGCGATAAAGGTCAGCACCGGGCTGGAGCGGGTTATCGGCGGCCCCAGGTAGACCAGGATTGTCGCGACGCACAGTCCCAGGACAAGCCCGACGCAGCCCAGTACGGCGTGAGATTTAACCAGTGTCCAGCCGATTCCGGAGGCCTCTGGCTCAATCTTTCTGGCCATGGCTGGATCATGCGGTTGCACGACACGGATCTGTTGTAAGGGGATGCCAGATTCCTTGACGAGGGAGTCGACCGCTTTTTTTGCGGCCTGCTCATTCTCGTATTCTGCACTGACTTTGTGAGAAAAAGCTTCGCCTGACAAAACACTCTGTTCAGACATGGTTACCTCCTTCATTCTCCTGTGAAGAGCCGGGCGGGCAGAAATGAACGCTGCGCCGCGCAGATACTGCGCGCAGACAATGGGTGTCTCAATTGTGCTGTCGAATCGCTTTGATCAATGCCGCTTTGTTCATTTTACTGCGGCCCTCGATCGCGAGCTCGGCTGCACGGTTGCGCAACTCCTTCACCGTCCGCTCCTCCAGGGCACTGTGCGGATTGCCCGTACCCTGCGTCGTAATATTGGGTGTACGGCCGTCCTCGCGGCGCGATTTATTGACATTGCGCGCTGCCAGTTCCTCCGCGCGGCTCCGGCTGCGACCCCGCTGCCGCGCGCTGTCGCGAATATGTTCGTACATCCGCTTGTCTTTCGCTGTCCATGCATCTGCCATGGAACCTCCTCAGCTGTCAGGCCCGATGTTCACTGACTCGGGCCATCCGGTTCAGACAGGCGCGTTTCCGCCCGGGTTACTCAGACTCGCGGGCGCCGGCCAGTGATGAACAGGATTACAGCCAGCACGAGTCCGACCACGAACAGAATCCAGGCGATGTCGACGGCAGCACCGGCAATTCCGCTGAGACCCAGCAGACCGGCGACCAATGCGATTATCAGAAATGTTACAGCCCAGCCAATCATATCCTCTCTCCTTTGCCACTGTGTGACATGAATTCACGGTTGCCGGTTCTCCAGCCCGATGCCGGTTTTCCCGCAACGCGTCAGTGGTGAAGCAAAAGGTATGCCATTGGCCTGCAGGCCCGGCGCGAAGCGGGTCAGGGCGTCGAAGGGGGTTGCTGGCAGGTTCAGAACCGGCAGCTTTTACAGGCTTTTTTGTAAATAGGAGTCACCATCGTCGTGTGGCAGCGATCAGCCTGTGGGCGGTGTTGTTGACTCAAGGTTTGGGTGGCCATCTGCGCAAACGAAAACCGCCGGGAAGTGTCAACGGTATATCGTGGAGATAATCTGGACTAAAATGGGGCTGTCTACCGTTGATGGATCTGAAATTGTGAGCAACATACTGTTGGTCGACGATGATGAAACGTTCGTCGATACCACCTGCAAGATTTTCGCCAAACTGGGGCATCAGTGCGTGCCTGCCAGCAGCGTGGCTGACGCCAGACGCCTGCTAGAACACGACTACTTCGATTTGCTGATGCTCGACATCATGCTGCCGGACGGCAGTGGCCTGCAGGTGCTGGACTCCTGCAGCGATGAGCAGCAACAGGCCCACATCGCATTGATTACGGGGCACCCCTCGGTTAAGTCGCTGGTGAAATCGCTGTATGGCAGCAACATATCGTACCTGGTGAAGCCGTTTGACCTGGCGCAGCTAAAGGCGCTCCTGGCGCGCACCGGCGGGGCCTCCCCGGAATCCGGCGATGAGGCTGACAGCGCTTTGCATTATGGTCACCTGGTCGGTGAATCAGAGCCTATGCAAACCCTTTACAAGCTTATCGAGCGTGTGGGAAAAACACAGGCGAACGTGATGCTGATGGGGGAGAGCGGCGTCGGCAAGGAGCTGGTCGCCAGAGCCATTCATACGGCCTCGTGCCCGCAGGCCCCTTTTGTTGCAGCCAACTGCGGCGCCCTGAACAGCGAACTGATTGGCAGTGAATTATTTGGTCACGAAAAAGGCGCCTTTACCGGCGCAGTCAGGCGCAAGGCAGGTGTGTTTGAGCGTGCTAGCGGCGGCACACTGTTCCTGGATGAAATCACAGAGATGCCTCTGGACCAGCAGCCCAATTTGCTGCGTGTGCTGGAGGAACAGAAAATTATTCCCGTTGGCGGCAGTGAAGAACTGCCTGTCGATTGCCGGGTGATTTCCGCGACCAACAGAACGCTTGACGCGCTGGCTCAGGAGCAATGCCTGCGTGAAGATCTGTATTTTCGCCTGGCCGTGTTTCCTGTCGTCATCCCGCCTCTGCGTGACAGGGGTGATGATATCGCGCTGTTAGCGCAGCACTTTTTGCAGGAGCTGAACCAACAGCAGCAGGCAAACCTCGGCCTTGAGGCACAGCAAATAGAAAAACTGTATCAGTACGATTGGCCGGGCAACGTGCGTGAACTGCGCCATGCGATACACCGGGCATTTATTCTGTCTGATCCCGATTCGCAGCAACTGGAATTACCCGAGCAGTTGGCATCGCCCTTTTCCAGAGAATCTGCCCCTGCGCTGTCTAATCAGTTTGTTGGCCAGAAAATCGAGGACGTCGAACGTGAACTGATTACACTGACACTATCGCACTACGGTGGCAACAAGGCGCGCACCGCCGACGTGTTGGGTATCAGCCTCAAGACTCTTTATAACCGTATGAAACAGTATGACGAAGCTTCCTGAGGGCGCGCCGGAGCCAGCCAGCATGAACGCCCTGCTGCACGATCTGAGAAATCGCCTGAACAGCATCACCATGAGCGCAGAGCTGGCTAAACTGGAGCTCGGCCCGGGGCTCGCCGGGGAGTCAGCGGCGCAATGCCTGGATGCGATTCTGGCTGCGTGTTCAGACAGCGCTGCATTGATCGAACAAATATCGGTGCTCTCCGCTAACGAAGCGCAGGACTCCAGGGAGTGAAGCGGTGCTAGGCGGGATCGAGTCTTCCAGGACCTTCCAGTACTGGCGCCTGTTTTTCTATGTCGCCGGTGCCGTATTGGTAATCAACGTGCTGGTGGCCTTCTACAGCGTTGCGTTGATCAGTTCGAATTACGACTACATGTCCAGAGCAATGCAGATGGCAATGGCCGTGCGTGCATCCTATTCAGGCATTCAGGATGTCGAGATCAGCGAGCGAATTTATCTGGTGCGTGGCGATGAGGCAGCGTCCAGGGTGTATCGCGATGCCGTAGGCGATGTCATGCGGCAGATGAAGCTCATGGAGCAAACCGATTCACTGCCGCGACTGCAGCCTCTGGTTCAGGAACTGAAGGCCCTGCTCCTGCGACGCCTGAACGCAGACCCGGCAACCCAGGTGATACAGGACGATGAAGTGACTGTCGCTGATGGCTCGCAGAGCGCTATGGCAACGACAAGGCTGATGCAGGAAATAAGGCGGCTGGTTGAAGAGATAGAAGCAGCGTACCAGAAGCAGGTGCAAGCCCGTGGGGAGCGAATACGAAGTGGACAGACAGCGGTGAATACCGCGCTGGCTATTGTAACGGGCCTTGGGATTGCCAGTATCATCCTGATGTATCGGCTATTCCAGCGGGCAATGGTGGACAGGCGGCGTTGGGAACAGGACCAGATGCAGCGCGAGCAGGAGCTGGAAAGCCGGGTGGCGGAACGTACCGCCGATCTGCAGCTGTACAGCCGTGACCTGCAGCGCAGCAACCGTGAGCTGGAAGATTTTGCTTTTGTTGCCTCGCACGATTTGCAGGAGCCTCTGCGCAAAATACTGGCGTTCGGTGATCGGCTGCAACGCAAGCATGGTGAGGCTCTGGGCGATGGTGTTGATTATCTCGAACGCATGCAGGCGGCCGCCAGGCGCATGTCCACGCTGATCAACGATCTGCTTGAATTTTCACGCGTATCGAGCAAGCCACTGGAAAAAGTGGAAACGCTGTCTCTGGACGCGGTGTTGGCTGATGTGCTGGATGATCTGGAGGAAGTTATCAAGAGCAGGGGTGCGCTTATCAATGCAGACCCCCTGCCGGATATCGAGGCGGACGCGACCCAGATGCGGCAACTGCTACAAAACCTGGTAGGTAATGCCATCAAGTTTGTCGATGCTCAGCAAACGCCTGCTATCCGCGTTACCTCGCGGATACTACCCGCCAGAGTCCTCGATGAAGCAACCATCGCCACTGAGGCGCTCGAGTTGCAGGTTATCGATAACGGTATAGGCTTTGATGAGGAGTATCTGGAGCGGATATTCAAGCCGTTCCAGCGTCTGCATAGTCGTACACAGTACAGCGGCACAGGCATTGGCCTGGCGGTATGCCAGCGTATCGTCGAGCGACATGGAGGTATCCTCAGTGCACGCAGTGAACGAGGCAAAGGCTCCGTGTTTACGGTAAATTTACCGCTCACCCAGACGCTGTCCGACGATGCCGATGGAATCACTGGACCGCTAGGCTAATGACAGGAATGGACCCTTGATGAACAACAAGAATCGTGGACCGGCTGTATTATTGATGGCGGATGATGATGCGGACGACCGTTTGCTGGCGCGCGAGGCGCTGGCCGAGAGCGGTGTGACTTCATTACTCGAGTTTGTCGCCGATGGTGTCGAGTTGATGGAGTATCTGACATCGACAGGCGCCTACGCGGACAACCCGCATCCTTTACCCGGTATTATTCTGCTCGATCTGAATATGCCGAGAATGGATGGCCTGGAGGCGCTGGTGCAGATCAAGAAGGACCCGAAATTGCGTCTCATCCCGGTCATTGTTTTTACCACGTCCAGCTCAAAAGATGACCTCATCAAGAGTTATGCAATGGGTGCGGCGTCATTTCTCACCAAACCGCCGTCCTTTGAGAAGCTGGTTGAGTTGATGAGCTCGCTGGGTCATTACTGGTTTGATTTCGTGCAGTTACCCGCCCGGGCAGACTAGTGCTGAAAGGTCTCAAACTGCTGTTGGTAGAGGATGACGAAGACGACTACCTGATCACACGGGATCTGTTGGAGGAGTTGCACCCTGGGCAGGTCGATATCGAATGGGTCACCTCCGCTGCCGTAGCGCTGGAAATCCTGGCGCAGGATCGACACGATCTTTGCCTGGTCGACTATCGCTTGGGTATGGAGGATGGTCTGCAGTTACTGAACGCTGCCAGCGAAGCGGATGTCACCATACCCCTGATCATGCTGACCGGTCAGCATGACAGCGAGGTTGATGCGCAGGCCCAGAAGGCCGGCGCGGTGGATTACCTGGTGAAGTCTGAGCTGAGTCCGGCGTTGTTCGCCCGGGCTATTCGCTATGCAACCGCGCGCAGGGAAGCGGAGGAAGAGCGCGTGCAGCGACGCAGGGCCGAGGCGGAAAATAGGGCCAAAAGCCAGTTTTTGGCGCAGTTCAGTCATGAGTTACGCACACCACTGACATCGATCATCGGGTACAGCGAGCTGTTGCTGTCGCAGGAGAGCGATGTCGAGAAAACCCAGAACCTGAGGGTGATTGATCGCAACGGAAAGTATCTCCTCAATCTCCTCAATGATGTGCTGGACCTGTCAAAAATAGAGGCAGGCAAGTTGGATCTCGATTTGTGTGCGGTCAATGTCGAGACCTGCCTTGCCGATTTGCAGTCCCTGCTGGCGGTGCAGGCGCGCGAAAAGAGAGTGCAGCTTAATTTCAGCGCTCAGGCACCGATTCCCGAAACTATCCAGACTGATCCTGTCCGGCTGAGACAGGTGCTGCTGAACCTGTTGGGTAACGCCATAAAGTTCACTCAGGACGGCCGCGTGGAATTACGCGTGAGTGTTGTTCACGGGCTGGATTCCAATGCCTCCGCGATGCAATTTGAGGTCGTTGATACCGGCACTGGAATTTCTGAAGCTGATCAGCAGCGCATATTCGAACCCTACAGTCAGGCATCTGATTCACACAGTGCTATGGGTTTCGGCCTCGGCCTTTCTATCAGCCAGAACCTGGCGAATAAACTGGGTGGGGCCATTGAGTGCCGCAGCCAGCTGGGTGGTGGAAGTACGTTCACGCTGACCATCGATGCGGGCGATTTGTCGGATGTACCGTGCAAGCCGCTGGATGTCGCAAAGTACATCGGGCAGCCTGCGAGCAGGCAGCAGTTCAGCCTGCACGGTAACGTCCTGGTGGTGGATGACCTGGCGGACATTCGCGACCTGCTGGGTAAGTTCCTGCGAGAGTGCGGCCTGGAAGTAACGCTCGCTGCCAACGGTGAGGAGGCTGTGAACATGGTAATGCAGCGCCGCGGCAAACCGGATCAGTTCACCGCGATTGTCATGGATCTGCAAATGCCAGTAATGGATGGATTTGCGGCCTTGCAGCTGATGCGCGGTAACGGTTATAGCGGGCCGGTGGTGGCGTTGACGGCATCAACGATGCGTGGCGAGCGGGATCGTTGCCTGAGTGCCGGGTTTACAGAATATCTGGGCAAGCCTGTGAACATTGATCACTTGCTGGGCACGTTGGCGCGGTACCTGCGCGCAGGTGCTGATCATGCTGCTGCGGCGCCATCGCTTCCCGGCAGCTCCACCAGTGGCAGCGTCTTGTTGGTGGAGGACGATGCCGATGCGCGGCAAGCCCTGTCGCGCCTGATTGCTCACCTGGGTTGGGACGTTGTCTGCGCGGCCAATGGTCGGCAGGCGCTGGATGAGGTCGCCGCCGCGGCACCGCAGGCCGATCCTGCCTTTGACGTCGTACTGCTCGATCTGGGTTTGCCCGACATGGACGGGTATGAGCTGGCGGCGCGTTTGCGGGCCGGCCCGTTGGCTGGCGGTCGCATCGTTGCCCTGAGTGGCAGTTCTGCTGATCCTGAGCGCGCCAGGCTATCAGGATTCGATCAACACGCACTGAAGCCCATCAGCCTGCAGCAGCTTGAACAACTGCTGTCGTTCTCCCGGTGAAAGAGCGCGTCAGGGGATAGTGTTTTTGCTGTTTCAGCCCTGGGGCAGCCAAGTCTCCAGCGGGCGCCCCCGTTAGCACTGGCGGCTTCGTTGCTGGATAAAATGTCATGTACGCAATGTGGGCTGATTGACCGGGGGCGCCCCTGATCCGTAGGATTCCAGCCTTATTATTTGTTATGGATTCCAGCGCGGGTATGGCCCAGCTTCCCACTAAACCTCCTCTGTCCGGTGTCAGGGTTCTCGATTGCGGAACCGCTGGTGTGGGGCCGTGGGCGGCGTCTTTGCTGGGTTTTCTGGGTGCCAGCGTAGTCAAGGTGGAGCCTCCCGAGGGTGAATTTATCCGCCAGATGTACCCGCGCCGCAACGGCGTGGGGACCGCATATGCCGCGTTCAACGCAGGGCAGCGCGTGGTGCCACTGGACCTCAAGGACCCGGCAGACCTCGAGTGTTTTGATCAGCTGGTTCGCGACAGTGATGTCCTGATAGAGAACTTCCGCGCCGGCGTTGCGCAGCGCCTGTCGATGGACTACGAGCGGGTAAAGTCGATCAACCCGGCTATCGTGTATGCCTCAAGTTCTGCCTGGGGTGACAGTGGCCCGATGCGTGATTTTGCTGCGGTAGACCCTCACCTGCAGGCCTTCAGCGGCTTTGCCTCGCTGAACGGTGAGGCGGGGGGTGATCCCCAAATGCTGCGCTATATGCACATTGATCCCAATGGCTCGGTTCATCTGGCAGCTTTGGTCATGCTGGGCCTGTTGCAGCGGCGGCGCACGGGCGCGGGCATGCATCTCGGCACGTCTCACTTTGCCATGGCCCTGGCCATGCAGGGCACTCGGATCGCGGAACATTTTGCCACCAACCAACCGTTACCGCGGTTGGGCACTGCGACGGTCGCGAGCGCCCCTAATGCCTGTTTTGCGACGCAGGACGGCGTGTATATCGCAATCACTGCAGAGAACCAGGCGCAATGGCAGCGTCTGTGTGAGGCTATTCAGCGCGAGGATCTGCTGCAGGATTCGCGCTTTGCCAATAATCAGGCACGGTGCGATAACCGTGAGGCGCTCACCGCTTTGCTGCAAGAGCAGTTGCTGCGCTATCCGCTGCGCTGGTGGACATCGCGTCTGGAGAAAGCGCAGGTCCCGCACAGTAGACTGCTGGATTTTGATGACCTCCGCTTCCATAGCCAGATCCATGCAAACGCCTATCTGGAACAGATTGATACGCCGGATGGGAGCGTGACAGTGGGCGGGCTGCCCTGGAAATTCAGCCGTACTGCTGCGGTGCTGAGCACGGCGAACGATGGTGCCCCAGCGGCCTTTGCAACGCCGTCGGCCTCAGCCATAGCGGATTCGTTACCCTTGCAGGGGCAGCGTATCCTCGATGTAAGTGAAGGTTACAGTGGCCCGATGTTGGCCTTGTATCTTGCGGAAGCCGGCGCTGAGGTCACCAAGGTAGAGCGTCTACAGGGTGATTGGGCGCGCGAGTTGCAACCTGCTATGGGCGAGCATAGCTCGGCCCAATTCGAAGCGCTCAACCGCAACAAGGAAGGTGTTGTTGTTGATCCGCTGGATAGCGGCTCGATGAAGGCTCTGGAGGAGCGTCTCGCAGCCAGTGATGTGGTTATCTATGACCGCAATTCATCCCTGGCGCAAGCCTTGCAGCTGGCAGACGGTGCCATAACACAACGTTTTCCCGGGCTGCTGCTGATGGAGATCAACGCCTACGGCAGCGCGGGGCCGATGGCCGATCACCCGGGTAGCGAGCTGGCGCTGCAGGCCATGACTGGCTATCTGCGTAACCTGGGTAGCCCGCAGGGGCCACCGGTACGCGTTGGCGCCGACATCGCTGCCAGTGGCGCAGCTGTAATGGCGCTGGTAGGTGTGTTGGCAGCGCTCTATGAGCGGCAGACCAGCGGCCTCGGGCAGCGCGTGGAATGCAGTCAGCTGGGCACGCTGATGGCAATGCGCAGTTTGCGCTGGGTGGCGGTGGAACAGCCCGACGACTGGCAGGGCACCGATTGTAACGCGACCACCGACCAGCCCTGGTTTGGTTATAAAACCGGTGATGGTCTGGTGTGGCCATCGTTGCGCACCGTGCGCAATGAAGCCGATCTGCAGCGTATTTTCGCTGCGCTGAAGCTGCCGGATGAAATGCTCAGAGCGGACGCTATGCGCGATCACGCCCGCGAGACCATCGGCCTGGGTTTTCTGGGTCGGCACTGGCATCAACGCTGGGACGCCGTCATGTCAGAATTTACCCGCAATGAGGTGCTCGATGCCTTTCGGGCCGTGCGCGGAATCGCGGTCGAGTTTTGCGAGCTGCATGAAGTGATCGCTCATCCGCAAACGGCCACCTTGAATCTGGTGGATGAAAGCCGTGGCCAGCGATATTTGCGCGCACCGTGGCAGGCGCCGTGGGCAAGACCGCCTGTACAGGCTGCTCCGCAGCTGCATTCAGTATCGGGCGTTAACAACAACGAACAACAGTTAAGGGCACTTTAAACGTGGATTTTGAACTTCCCGAACAAACAAAACTTATCAAGGAAACCGCGCGCAGGGTGGTGAACGAGCATTTCATGCCACTGGAGCAGTCGCTGCCGGATCGCCAGAGCACCTATGAAGTGCCGCCGCAGGAACATGAGAAGCTGGCCAAAGTGCTTAAGGAGCTTGGCCTGTGGGCGCTGGAAGTGCCCGAAGAGCTCGGTGGCGCCGGCCTCGGGATCCTCGATCACTGTGCCGTGATGGAAGAAGCCTGGCGCTGTACCGCCGGGCGTCGGCTGTGGGTGTCGCTGTTTTTCCCGGTGCTGAACCAGTTGGGCACCGCTGCCCAGAAAGAGAAATATATGATGCCCAGTATCACGGGCGAAATTCATGGCGCCTCTGCATTCAGTGAGCCGAATGCGGCAGGAGACCTTGCGGGTATCACGACCACCGCACAAGAAACAAGCGATGGTTGGTTGCTCAATGGTACGAAGTGCTGGATCACCTATGCGAACACAGCGCGCTATGTGCTGGTGTTGGCGCGCCTGCCTGGCACAAAACGCAAGGACGGTATGACGTGGTTCATCGTGGATGCGGATACACCGGGATTTTCGGTGACCCGCGAGCAACAGATGATCCACGGTCATCCCACCTATGAGCTGTCGCTGATCGATTGCCTGGTGCCGCATGATGCCATTCTGGGCCAGCCCGGGCAGGGTTTCGCGTCCGGCTCCAACGCCCTTTTTCGCGGCCGTATGACGATTTCCGCACGCGGCCTGGGGATGGGCGAACGCTGCCTTGAGATGATGGTCAGTTACGCCAACGAACGCCAGACATTCGGCAAGCCGCTGGCCAGTCGCCAGGCGGTGCAGTGGATGATCGCCGACTCGGCTATCGAGCTGCACAATCTGCGCGCCATGTTGATGCGTACTGCGTGGGAGACTGATCAGGGCCGGTCAATGCGCACCCAGACCGCGATGCTGAAGCTGCAGGCGTCAGAAATTGCCGGCCGTGTGGCGGATCGCGCAGTGCAGATACACGGCGCCTCTGGCCTCTCGACGGATCTGCCGCTGGAGCGTATCTATCGCGATGTGCGCCCTATGCGTATTTACGAGGGCACATCCGAGGCGATGCGCAGCCTGATCGCCAAGAATATCCTGGCGGGTGAATCATGGCATTGAGTGCAGAGCAGGTCGCAAGCCAGTTGGCGCAGCAGTCGGCGAGCATGCTGATCAACGGCGAGCAGGCCGGGGCAGCCGTGCAGCTCGAGGTGATGAACCCATCTGCCGGGGAGCGTCTTGCCTTTGCACCGGACGCAAGCGCCAGCGATATCGATAGCGCTGTATTGGCTGCGCGCGCTGCGTATCCGGCGTGGTCATCCTGCGGGATTGCCACGCGGCGCGCCGCCCTGATGAAGCTGGCTGATGCCATAGAAAACCACCGCGAAGAGCTCACCCTGATCAACTCTCTGGAGTGCGGAGTGCCGGTTAAAGTGGCGCGTTCCGTTGACGTTGCAACGCGTTATCTGCGCTCTGTCGCCGCGATGGATTTGCCAGTGGAAGTCCTGCGGGAGAACGACACCCAACGCATCGAACTGGCGCGCGCTTCGCTGGGCGTTGTGGCCGCGATCACGCCGTGGAATGCGCCCATGACACTGGCAGCGGCGAAGATTGCCGCAGCACTGCTCGCGGGCAATACCATGGTTCTGAAGCCATCACCCTTTGCCCCTCTGGCGACGCTGCGTATTGGTGAGCTGGCACGCGAGATCTTTCCAGCGGGCGTGCTGAATATTGTCAGCGGTGGTGCTGAATCAGGCGAGGCTCTCACCACTCATCCGCAGGTCGATAAAATTTCTTTCACCGGCTCGGTTGGCGTGGGCAAGCACATTATGGGTGCTGCCAGTCACTCCCTCAAACGACTCACTCTGGAGTTGGGCGGTAACGATGCCGCGATCGTGCTGGCTGACGTAGACCCGAAAATTGCTGCACCGAATATTGCTCGTATCGCGTTTGCCAACTGTGGCCAGTTCTGTATGGCCATCAAGCGGCTGTATGTCGAGCGTGACATTGCCGATGAGCTGACCGAGGCGCTGATAGCAGAAATGCGTAGCAAGCGTCTTGGCGACGCGCTCGACGCCGCTACCGATATTGGCCCGGTGCAGAATATCCAGCAGTACGAGCGCCTGCAGCAATTGTTGCAACAAACACGCGACAGCGGCGCACAGCTGGTGCCTCTGGCTGATGTCCCCGCGCAGGGCTATTTCATCGCACCCACCATCGTCACCGGTGTGGATGACAGACATACCGTGGTTGCCCAGGAACAGTTTGGTCCGATACTGCCCATCATTCCTGTTGATTCCGCCGAGCAGGGGCTGCAACTGGCAAATGCCGGGCGGTTTGGCCTTGGTGGCTCCATCTGGAGCACTGATGTAGAGCGTGCAAGCGCCTTGGCTCGTCGCCTTGAAGTCGGCACGGCCTGGGTCAACCAGCACGGCATGCTGGATGCAGAAATTCCCATGAATGGTGTCAAGGATTCCGGCATCGGCGTGGAGTATGGTGTCGAGGGCCTCAAGGGCTACACCGCACCGCGAGTGCTGAACATCGCCAAAACGACTTTTTGAACAGGAGAGCGCAATGACCGCAACCAACAACTATGCGAGCAGCCGAAGGATTGCCAGGAACAAGCGCCCGGCGTTTTTTGATAACGCTGAAACTGACTTGCTGATGTCAATGATCGTTGCCCTTGCCGGCGAGGTGTCAGTGCTGCGCGACAGGCTCGATAGCCATGAACGGCTCAGCGCCGAGCAGGGTGGTTTTGGCCCGGCCGATGTCAATGCCTATCGTCCGGATACTGAAACGATGGCGCAGCGCAATGCAGCGCGCGCCGCTTATTTGCGTCGCGTGATGCGCCGCGCACTGGATGAAGTTGCGGAGAGTGACGGCGGCAATGAAGCGGCGGCGGGCGAAGCGTTGGTAGACATGTTGACTCAGGGGGTGAAGTAATGGGTAGTGCAGCAGACAATATTGCAGCGCAGGGCGAAGCCAGAAACTTCGAAGGCCATCCGATGCTGCCGCAGGCAGATCACGACGAATATGCACAGCAGGCTTTCGTACTCAGCCTGAAACAACTCGTTAATGGCCCGTTTCTGGATGCCACCAAAAGCGTGTGCAAGAGTAAACTGGCAGAGGAGCTGGGCATGGATGATTCGCCGGCACCCGAGGCGCGTCACCAGGTTCGCAAGATGATGCAGGCCACGCCGGCCTACAAGATCTGGAGTTCGTTGCTGTTCAATTCGCAGGAGCTGCTGTGGGATTACGTCGGTGAAAGCGTTGATCGCCAGCTGGACAGCCTTAACGAACGTGCGACCAGCGTGCAACCACCGCTAGGTTCTCTGACGGTTGATCCCGATTTTTCGCTTCCTCCCTATCTGGCGGCGATTGACAACCACATTATGCCGGGCGGGTATGGCGAGGTGATCGCTGACAACGATGTGCGCCCGGGCGCGGTTTATGACCGTGGCACGGCGCTGTATCACATGGGGCAGGTTAATTTGCTCAATGATGTGCGCGGCCATACGCTGGCAGCTTTCCTGCAGGATACCGTGGGCGAAGTGAAGCCGCTGCGCATCCTCGATATGGGCTGCACTATCGGGCACAGCACCACCGTATTGTGTGACTATTTCCCCGATGCTGAAATTCATGCGATTGATGTTGGCGCCTCACTCCTGCGCTATGCTCACGCGCGTGCGGAGCACCTGGGTAAGGCGATACATTTCTCCCAGCAGTCTGCGGAGTCCACCAACTTTGAATCCGGTAGTTTTGACATGGTGGTGTCCAGCGCGATGTTCCATGAAACATCCACGGCCGCGGTGCCGCGCATCATGGCTGAGTGCGCACGGCTGCTACGCCCGGGCGGTATCGTGGTGCACGCTGAGGTCCCGGTGCGCTACAACCGCATGGCTAAATCAGAAGTACTGATTCGCGATTGGCAGACCTATAACAACGCCGAACCGTTCTGGGGAGGCTGTGCCACAACTGATTTTGAAGCGGCGTTGGCTGACGCCGGTTTTGTAGACCTGCACGTTGGCTACCAGCCAGCAACGCGCGATGCCAATGATCCCAAGCGCGGCAAGTTTACTCAAGACGGTGATGCGTCATTCCGCTACTGGTACCTGTTTGGTGGCAAAAAACCTGAGATAAAGGAATAACTCCATGACTGATAAAGAAGCCGCGGCCATCGCGATGCGTCCGCATCCCACACACGACGAGCGCTCTCGCCAGGATTTCGATGGTGTGTTCCGCACCTACCTCAGGCAGCGGCTGATGCCGGGCATCAAGCCGCTGTACGACAACCGCGTGCTGCCTGCGTTCAAGCAGGAACACGGCCGTGAGCCAGAGAGCAAGTCCGAGGTCACCAAAGCGATGACCAGCACGAATTACTACCAGACCTGGAGCTATCTGCAGCGTATCAGCCAGCAATTGCTGTGGGATTCGGTGATTGATTCGGTTGAGCGGACCTTGCCAGAGCTAATCGAACGTGCGCAGGGCCTGAACAAGCTGGGTTCACTGCACATGGATCCGGATCTGGAAATACCCCGGTACCATTCTTCTCACGATATTCACCAGATGCCCGGCGGCTATCACACCGAGTTCTGTGAGAATGACATCGCCGCGGGCGCCATTTTTGACATGGGCGTGCCGATTTATTCAGGCGGCGTAATGGGGGCGGCCAACGATGTGCTGGGCCAGACCGTCGCCAGTTTCTATCAGGCCAACTTCCCCGATAGCAAGCCGGCCAGAATACTGGATCTTGGTTGCGCCATCGGTAACTCGACCCTGCCCTGGAAAGAAGCGTTCCCCGAAGCAGAAGTGCATGGCATAGATGTGGGCGGCCCCTGCGTGCGCTATGCACACGCGCGTGCCAATGCCATGGGCTATGACGTGCATTTTCATCAGCAGAATGCAGAGTCCCTGAACTTTGAAGATAATAGTTTCGATCTTATTACCTCCTGTATTCTGTTCCACGAGACCTCGGTACCTGCGATCGCAAAGATCATGGCTGAGTGTCATCGGTTGCTCAAACCGGGCGGTAAAATGGTGCATACAGACGGTTCGCTGACCAAAGACTGGGAGCCCTATCGTGCGTTTTCCGCTGACTGGGAGGTACTCAACAACAATGAGCCTTTCCTCGGTACCTTGCGCAATTTTGATCTGGAAGGTGCTGTGGCCGACGCTGGTTTTGATCCCTCGAAAATCACCTTCACCACAGCCGCGGCAGGTAAAGAGCCGCCCGCGACGCGCGGATACCTGGCCGGGTTCGGCTCGATACCAATCTATATGGCGGAGAAGTCCTGATGAGTGCAGAGCAAGCAAAAGTCACCCTGGCCAGAGTGTCCAAGGGCAAAAAGCCGACCTATCTTGACGAGCGTGCTGTCGATAGCCTGTATGCCATCGCGGTGACCATTATGCAGGAAAACGCGGTAATGCGTGATCGCCTCGATACGGTAGAGCGCCTGCTGGAGCAGCACGGTGTATTCAAGCAGTCTGCTGTAGACAGCTATGAACCGGAAGGCGAAGCCGCTGAAGCGCGTAAAGCGCGCAACACAGCCTACGTAGAAAAAGTACTGCGTTGCCTGCAGGACGAGCGCCAGCAGTTTGACGATACAGACAGACCTGAATGATGAGTCAGCAGCTGCAGCAGGTCGATGATCAGGCGCGCGCTTTTGTGGAGCGCAAACATAAATTGTGGATAGACGGCGCAGGTGTCGATGGTGCCGGCGAGCGTATCGCTGTGACGGACCCATCGACCGGCGCAGCGATTACCGACTTCGCATTGGCCGGTAAACAGGATATTGATGCCGCCGTAGCGGCGGCAAAAGCCGCGCTGAAACGCAGTGACTGGGCGCGAATCTCCGGGCACGACCGCGCGGCCTGCCTGTATCGTTTTGCCGATTTGATCACTGAGCACGCGAGCACCCTGGCGCAGATAGAGTCGCTTGATTTCGGTATGCCGATCAGCATGAGCCGTCCGATGATGGGCGCGGTGCCGGCAAAGCATCTGCGCTATTGCGCAGGTTGGGCCACGCGTCTTGAAGGCACCACAAAAACCACGCCGTTTGCGGGCACAGAAAGCGGCGGCGTGCACGGTATGACGTTTCGCGAACCGGTAGGCGTTGTCGGTGCGATTATTCCCTGGAACTCGCCGATCGTGATGGCGATTATCAAGCTGGCGCCAGCGCTTGCCTGTGGCTGTACCGTGGTATTGAAACCCTCTGAGATCACACCTCTGTCAGCTGAGTACCTGGGTGAGCTGTCCGCGCAGGCCGGTTTTCCACCGGGCGTTATGAACATTGTACCGGGTACTGGTGCTGAAGCAGGACAGGCTCTGGTTGATCATCCGGATGTGGCGAAGATTACGTTTACCGGGTCTACACGGGCAGGCAAAGCAATTGTAAGCTCAGTATCGGCCAGCCTGACGCCAGTGGCGCTGGAACTGGGTGGCAAGGCGCCCTCTATTGTGTGTGCTGACGCAAAACTGGATGCCGCTGCGCGGATTATTGCGTCCAGTTGCACCTCGTTGCAGGGACAGAGTTGCGCCGCTGTGACGCGCGTTTATGTTGAGCGCCCGGTTTACGAGTCGTTTCTCAAAAGTTTGCAGAGGAATCTCGGGCAGCTCAAGCCGGGGCTGTCTCTCGATACTGCAACAACCATGGGTCCCCTGGTATCGAAAGCCCAGTACGACCGCGTTCAAAGCTATATCGCCGCAGGGCGAGCAGCGGGAGCGACTGCCCTGGAGGCAGACCTCACGCTGCCCGAAGGCGAAGGTTTTTACGTCGTTCCCACGATCTTTACCCATACCGCGCCTGATATGTCGGTGGTGACGGATGAGATATTTGGCCCGGTGGTGATCGTGGAGGCCTTTGACACATTGGATGAAGCAATCACTGTGGCGAACGCCTCACCCTACGGTCTGTTTGCCAGCGTCTGGACAGGCAGCCTGGACAAGGCCCACCTGCTGATGCGCTCGCTGGACGTGGGATATGTGGCGGTGAATGGCTCCGGCGCGTTCGACGCGGCGATGCCCTTTGGTGGTGTCAAACAGTCGGGCTGGGGGCGTGAATTCGGAGAGGAATCCGTGACGCATTACACCCGCATCAAAACAGTCGCGGTGACCTATAACGTGGAATAGGTAATAGCAGCAACGGGTTTGCGGGCCCGTAGTTCGATGGCTTTGAGGTGCCGGCCAGGGATTTCCCTGTGCCGGCACTATTGTATCTAGCCCTTTTGCTTTGCCATAAAGGCCTTGTTGGAGGTCTCTACCTGATCGATCCAGGATTTGCGTTCCTGCAGTGTCTTTGAGAATGGCTCCGTGGATTGCGCGAGATAATCCAGCAGGTTACTGGGTTTAAGCCACGGTATGATCTTGCGCAGTTTTTCGTTTCTGCGATTTTTGGTTTCATACTCCTTGCGCAGTTCCGGCTCCAGCGGCATGGCATACACGCTGAGTTTCAGCAGGGCGTGCATATCCGGTACCCGGTCCCGGCTGTAGGTGGCAAAAGCTTGCCCGGCATCGCCATTATGTTCTTGTAACAAGCGCGACAGAATGACGGCATCTTCCAGCGAAGAGTTACAGCCCTGTCCTACGCTGGGCGGTACAGCGTGCGCGGCATCACCCAGCAGGCAGGCGTGATTTTCATAGTGATAGCAATCCATATTGATGGTGCGGCACTGCAGGATGGGACGTTCCAGAAAGGCCTGCTGTTCTTCTTTTGAGATGGCTGCAACGACTTCCGGGCAGTGCTCTTGCAGGGTGGCCCACTGCTTTTCTGCTGAGGTCGCTTCTTCGCTTCCCATCGGGAAAACCAGGTTGCAGGTCACGGTGTTGTCCTGCTGCGGCACAGCTCCAACCATCAACCCGCCGGGCAGCAGCCAGGCGTGCAATTCATTGTGGCGAATATCCAGTTGTTCGCGCCCCCGCGCAGAGAGGTAGAAATTACGGTACACCCGTGAATACGGCTGGTCTTCGCAGGCGTAGCCTTTGTCGGCGACCAGCTTGCGACGCAGTGCGGAGCCGGCGCCATCGGCGCCAAACAGCAGGTCGTACTTTTCAGTGAGCAGCTCACCGTTGGCGTTGAGTGTCACCGTCTGGCTTTCCAGGTCCACGTCGACGCATTCGTGATCAAAGTGTATGTGAATGCGGCTGTCGGACACTGACTCCAGTGATTCAAGCAGACACTGCACCAGTTCATTGCGTTCACACAGCATGAAGGGGTTGTTCACGGGACCACGGCGGTCATCTTCTGGCAGCCAGTTCTGTACCCGTGTCTCGATGCGCACGCAGCGGTCCCGGGCCGCCTGTTCCAGTCCGTCAATTTGGCCAAGGGCATCGAAGCCTCGCTTGAAGATGGCGAAAGAGAAGCTTTTTTCGTTGGACCGGTCCTGCAGCGCGCTGGCCCGCTCATAGATGTGGATCTCGCGCTGCTCGTCCGGCTGCTCCGAAAGCAGTCTGGCCAACAAAAGGCCGGCAGGACCCGCTCCGAGAATGACAATTTTTTCTTCCATACGCTTGTGACCAGATTTTTGGAGGATGTTGAAGAAAGCTTATAGTATGAGCGATCCCCGGATGCAGCTACACGCCCGCATAGTGGGCTTGTCGCTGTTCTATCTCATCCGGCGCTAGGATGGCAGCCTCGAATTCATTCACAGCGGGAAGTATGCAGTCGTGAACAAAAAACCATTACGTCCAATTACCCAACAGGAAATCGATCAATACGCCGAAGACGGCGTTGTCTGCGTCAGGGGACTGTTTGATCCTGAGTGGCCCCAGTATTTGTTGGAAGCGTTTGAGCGGCTGGAAAAAGACCCTCAGGCTGAAGGGCTATTGCCGTACTCAATCGCCGGGTACAAGTACTTGTGGCGTAACGTGCCGGAGTTTCGCTCCTACGTTTTCGATTCTCCGGCGGGAGAGATTGTGGGGCGCGTGCTCGGGTCGAGCTATTCACGTTTCTTCTTTGATCAGGTGTTTGCCAAAGATCCGCACTCTGTCAAGGCGACTGTATGGCATAACGATTTTCCCGGCTGGCCGACAGACGGTGAGATGATCCCGTCGTTCTGGATGGCTCTGACCCCGGTTTGCAAAGCGAACAGCCTGGAGTGTATTCGCGGTACGCACAAGGACAAGACGCTGTACTGGAACATCACCAACAACTCGCGCAAGATGATCCAGCCGCCCGATCGCCATCGCTGCCCGGATATGAACGAGCGCCGTGATGATCCCAATCTGGAGTTTCTGAGTTGGGACATGGAGCCGGGTGACGCATTGGTGATCCACCCGCGAACCCTGCACTATTCGTCGGGTAACCCGACTGACAATCGACGTGTTGCCCTGTCGACGCGCTGGGCCGGCAGCGACATTCGCTGGAATCCCCGCCCGGAGTGTATGAACCTGCCCGGCATCTCTTTCGATGAAATGATTCCAGGAGAAGTTCCCAGCGGTGATCTGTTCCCGCTGGTCTGGGAAGAAAACGCGTGACCGAAACGCCCCCCGCGCTGGGCTATCAGCTGATGGAAATGACAGTAAATTCACTCTTTGGGAGCAATGCTCATGTCTGAGCAGGCGGCGGGCGAAAAATCCGGCAACACCAGTAAACCTGAACGCGAACTGCCCTGGACGGTTTGCGCGGGCTGGGGTGTCGGTTCACTGGGCATGAATGTGTTTGGCTTTGCCAAGCTGTTGCTGCTGCGATTTATGACGGACATCCTGGGGATATCGCCGGCTTTGGCGGGTGCCCTGATGTCGGGCTCCAAGCTGTACGATGCAGCGACCGACCCGGTCATGGGGCTGATCAGTGATCGCACTTCCTCGCGGTGGGGGCGCCGCCGTCCCTATCTGTTGCTGGGGGCGATCCTGTGCGGCCTGAGTTTTATCTTCCTGTTCAACGTGCCGGTTTTTGATAATCCCGAAATCACCGCCGTGGTGATCGGGTTTGCCCTGATTCTGTATTCAACGGCCTACACCGTCTTTAACGTGCCCTATATCGCCATGCCGGCGGAGATGACCAACAGTTATCACGAACGTTCGTTCCTGATTACCTTCCGGGTATACGGTATCGCCTTTGGCCAGGTGATCGGGGGCTTTGTCGGGCCCTTGATCATCGCCTACTACGGCGGCGGCCGCTATGGCCACCAGATGATGGCATGGGCCATTGGCGCGGTAGTGTTCGTGGCGCTGTTTACCTGTTTTGCCACGACCTCCAAAGCCAAATTCACGGTCAACAACGAGACGGAAAAACGTGGCTGGCGCGAGCAGTGGCGCACCGCACGCTCCAATCATCCGTTTATCGTTTTGCTGATCGCGAAACTGGCCACGCTGAGCGGCACCAGCATCATGTTTGTGTCGTTATCCTTCTTTGTCACCCTGATTCTGGAGACCACCTACGCCTGGCTGGGTTACTTCGCCCTGAGTATTACCGTGGGGATGATGTTGTCGCAGCCTCTCTGGCTGAAACTGAGTCGCCGCTATGGTAAGCGTCTGTGCCTGATGGGCGCCTCAATCATGTTTGCCATTGTCAGCTTGAGCTGGTTGACCGCCACCAGCGCGGAACCGGCATTCCTGTCGATATCGCGCAGCGTCATCCTGGGGCTGGCTTCGGGCGGGATCCTGTTGATGGGCCAGTCAATGCTGCCTGATACGATCGAGTACGATTCAAGGCGCACGGGCCTGCGCCGCGAGGGTGTGTTTTCGGGCCTGTATACCACGGTGGAAAAGCTGGGCTCAGCGATTGGCGCCGGTGTTGCTGGTGCCACGCTGAGTATGGCGGGCTACATAGCCTCCACCGAAGCTGAGGTGGTAGTGCAGCCCGAAAGCGCGATCACCGGTATCTATATCTGCCTTGCGGTATTGCCCGCTGTGACGGCTTTAATCAGCGCAATAGCAATGATCTGGTATGACCTGTCAGAAGAGAAGCTGCACAACACGCAGCGGGTCGAGCCGGCTGCTTAACGGCTGAACTGATCCGGCGTTGGGGGGATGCCGCGGCTCAGTCCGCCGCCGTGTCCTGCTCAGGTGGGCTGCGCGATGTTACCCGGTTGGCGTAGAGTTCACCGATCTCATCGGCAGTGGCGCGCAGTGCTGGCAGGAAGCGTTCAACCCCTTTTTCCAGCGATATGTACTGCGCAGAGAAACGCGTGGTGAGGCAGGCGAAGGCGTAGTCATTCTCAAATATCGGAATCGATAGCGCCATTACGTTTTCATCCGACATCTGAATGTCATAGCCACGCTGTCTTATTTCATTCAGCTTTTTTTCCAGCAGCTCGGCATCACTGGCCAGGGCGTCACGCGGGTTGTGGCTGGTGCGGCTGATCAGTTCAACGAAGGTGTTGCGATCCTCTTCCGAGCAGTGCGCCAGGAAAGTCCGCCCGGATGCGCTGCCGGCCATGGGTGTGCACCAGCCTGTGGGGATGCGATAGCGAGCCAGTCGGCTGTGGTAGTCCGTCGCCGCGCGCACCATCATGTCCGTGCCGTTGGGTACTGTCAGATTCACCGGCCAGACGATCTCCTTGCCCAGTTTTTCAATGCGGGGCCTGACAATATTGGCAATCCACATTTCATCGATATAGCCGTCGCTGAGGCCGCGGACCTTGATGCTCAACCAGTAGGCGCCACTGAGCTCGTCGCGCAAGACGTAACCGGCTTCGCGCAAGGTTTCCAGCATGCGATGCGCCGTGCCGCGCGACAGGTTCGCGCGTCGCGCGAGCTGGTTGGCATTCAAGCCATTGTGGCGGTTGAGTACCTCAAGAACCGCGAGGCCGCGTTGTAACGCCTGTACCAGTTTCGTCATGGGAAGGTAGTAGTCTCGTGCGGTTTACGGTATCTCACATAGTAGCATTGAAAGGCTGTTGGCATAGCGCGTCACGCCCGGGATTGCACGGTGCGCAATGGCTGTCAGCAGACTCAGCGGTCGCGCTTAACCAGCGCCAGCACAGCCTGGCTCCAGCGCTCGGGCTCGTCCCAGACGATCTGTGATGTGCCGCCTTCAATCTCGCTGTATCCGAAAGCCGGCTGGATTTTGCTGGCGCGCTCCGCCAGATGGTGGATGATGTCACCCGTATTGGTCAGTACCACGGTCGGCGCAGTGACTTTTGCCAGCGCCGCTCCAAGGTCATAGGTGAATGCGGCCCGGTGCCCGTACCACTCGTTGTCGCCCGCTATCATGGCGCACAGCGTGGACATGTGTGTCGCTGCTAGGCTGGCCGTATTCCCCGTTTTACCGTGGCTGACGCTCCAGCGCGCCTGGAAATGCGAGCCATCTTCCTTCGGGCTCTGGTCAAGCCTGGCGCGACCCTGGCGTTCCAGTCTCTCTTCTTCGGTATAAACGGGTGGGCAATGTACGATCAGCTGCTTGACCAGGTCCGGGTGATTGGCGGCCAGTGCACCGGCCACGGCTGCCCCGGTGTGGTGCCCCACCAGGATAACCGGTGCTACGTTGAGCGCGCGTATCGCGGCGGCCAGCGCTGCGGCGTAGTCGTCAACGCCTGGCGGCTCGCCCGGTCCGTCAGACATGCCGTAACCGGGTGTGTCCAGAGCGATCACCCGATAGCCGGCGGCAGCGAGCAATGGCATTGCGTGTTCGAACTGCAGCGATGACTGCGAAGTCTGGTGCAGTAATACCATGACGGGCCCTTCGCCCAGCTCGCGGTAGTGAATCTGGCCATAGGGGCCATCGATATAAGCTTTGCGTGCGGCAGAGCGGTTGTTGTGTTCCATGGTATAAATTCCCTGACCTGTTATGAGCTGCCAGCGTAGGACGGATTGGCGTGTACGCCAATACGCCCGCAATGTGGGCTGCTTTTCAAGCCCGTTTTTTTGATCAATGATCGAAGCTCAATCACACAATAATGATGTTCAACCACTTATCACTGCCATTTATTGGGGATCGCTATGTCAAATTCATCAAAACTTTATGGAAAAGTCGCCTTACTGACGCTGCCGTTGGTCACGGCTGTGTCCACCGCGTATGCACAGGCACCGGAACAGCAGGCCAGCGCCAATGGTCTGGAAGAAATTATTGTTACCGCCCGTCTGCGCTCTGAGAGCCTGCAGGACGTGCCAATGGCGATCGAAGCGTTCAACGAACGTGCGCTGGAGCGCCTGGATGTTGTGCGCCTGAGCGATGTCGCTGCACAAACGCCTAACCTGACGTTTGTCAGCGGTGAAAGTGGCCGCCTGAATACGCCGGTTATTCGCGGCATGGCACTGATCGACTCTCGCGGCTTCGACAACAACGTCGGTGTGTTTGTTGATGGTGTGTATGTTTCAGGTCGTGCGGCACAGGATGTCGGCCTGCTGGACGTGCAGCGCATTGAAGTGATCAAGGGCCCGCAGAGCGCCCTGTACGGTCGTAACACCTTTGCCGGCGCGGTCAACTTTGTGACCAAGCCTCCCACCCAGGAGCTGTCTGGTAACGTAGAAGTGACGGTGGGTGAGGACGACCTCTTCCGTGTGCAGGCTGCGGTGAGTGGCGCACTGATCCCGGATGTACTGGCTGCGCGATTGAGCATTGGCTCGCTGGATGATGAAGGCACCTATGAGAATGCGGGGCCCGCTGGTAAGGGCGATGGTATTGACGGATTTGACAATACCTCGGTCGCTGGAACGCTAATGTTTACCCCTAACGAAAGTGCTGATATTTTCCTCGATCTCTACTATGCCGATGAGCATCGTGATTCGCGTGCGCTTGAAATCGTGCCCAGCAATTGTGGTGAAATTGTTCCAGGACGTACCTCGCTGAGCTATGACATTGGTCAGCCCTACTATTTCTGCGGCGAGCTGCCCAGCTTTGGCGATGACGATTTGAGCCTCTCCCCTGAGGCCTATTCCTCAGATGGCATTACCAAACGCGTATCTCTGCGTATGGACTTTGCTATCGGTGAGTACACGTTGCACTCCACCAGTGCTTACACCGACAACGAAAGCAACGGTTACGCAGATCTGGATCGCAGCCAGGTAGGTGGCGCACATTTTGGTTACGCCCCTCGCGCATTGTACGAGGCGCTGGGTTCTCCGCCCGTTACATTCCCTGATGCGCCGTTCATTCCCGGTTTTGTGCCAGTCACCGATGCCAACTTCAATACGTACATCGGCTCGCAAGGCCTTGACCAGGAGTATTGGGAGCAGGAGATTCGTATCGACTCTCCGCAGGATCGCAAACTGCGCTGGAGCGCGGGTCTGTTCTACTTCCACTCCGAGAACGGCCAGTCTTCAGATCTTGATATCGACGTAAGCTCTGCCGTGGATGCGACGGGCCTGCAGCCAGACGAACTGGTTTTCTTCACCGTTGATCCCAACGGTGGTGGTCCGCTGGGTCGTCTGGCCTTGCCGCACCCGCTGCTGGGTCAGCAATATGAAGTCTCTACCAACCTGTGGGCGAACGGTGCCGGCCAGGCGGAGCAGCTGACTCTGTCCAATGAAGAATCTGAGCAGTTTGCCGTGTTTGCTTCTGTTGAATACGACTTCACAGACACATTGACGGGTACCGCTGAGCTTCGTTACACCGACGAAGAGCGCTCCCTGGATGATGTGAAAGATGATTTCTTCTTCACAGTGGTACCCGGCACCAATAACTACCATGAAGTGAAGCACGACTTTTTTGATCCGCGCTTCACCCTGCGCTGGACCCCAAGCGATGACCTGATGGTCTACGGTTCTGCCGCACACGGTACCCGTTCCGGTGGCGTGAACGGTAATACTGGCGCAGTTGATACCGACATCCTCGAGTTCGAACCAGAAGAGAACTGGACCTATGAAATCGGTACAAAAACCAGCTGGTTTGATGATCGCCTGCAGCTGAACGCCGCGATCTTCTACATCGACTGGACTGACGCGCAGTTCCGCCAGCGTCTGACCGACAGCCTGGGTTCTTTCCTCACAGCGACGACCAACGCAACCGGCCTGACCAACAAGGGTGTTGAGTTCAGCTTCGTGGCGCGACCCATCCAGAACCTGCGTATCTCTGGTGGCTACGGCTTCTCCGATCCGGAGTTTGATGACGATACCCTGTACTCAGGTGGCGCGGCACTGTGCGCCCTGGCTGATCCGTCAACCAGCGCCTATCAGGGCCTGCCGATTGATTGTGTGGCTGATCCCGCCGGTTCCGGTGACTTCTTCCCGGACATGTCTGGCCTGCAGCCCAAGCGTTCCAGCCAGCACACCGCCAACATTGATATCCAGTACTCTGCGCCGTTGGGCAACAATGGCATGAGCTGGTTTGTGGGTGGTAACTCGTCTTATCGTTCCAAGCAGTACATGGATGAAATCAACGTCGCTTATGTGCCGGAGCGTATCATCACCAATTTCAACCTGGGTGTTGATCATGAAAACTACAGCGTGACTCTTTGGGTTAAGAACGCGTTTGATGAAGATGCGCCTGAATTTGCGCAGATTTTCCAGACTGATTTCAACTCAATCCTGCCCTCAGCTACGATTGTTGGTATTCCCAAGCGTCGCTTCGGTGCAACCGCCCGGTTCCGCTTCTAAACTAAGGACGTAATGATGTTTAAGACTGTAAAAACCCCGCGCTGGCTGGCCGCCATTGTCGTGACACTGCTTGCAGTGTCCGGCTGCAGCCAGACCGGTACCGTGGCCATGGCTGAGCCGGTGGCGCAGCCTGAGAATATTCTCGTCGTGGGTGCCTCCGGGCGCTCCGGCGTTTATATCATCCGCGAACTCAAGGCGCAGAATCGTAACTTTACGCCGATGACCAGTAACGTTGAGCGTGCCGAAGGCAAGGTTCCCGGTGACTACAAGTGGGTTGCGGCCGATGTGCGTGATCCCGCTGCGCTGCAGGAAATCATGCAGGGCAGGACTCACGTGATCTCGGCACTGGGTGCGACTCAGTTCAAGGGGCCGAACAGCCCTGAATTTATCGACTGGGAAGGCACACGCAACATTGTTGACGCCGCCAAACAGGCCGGCGTGCAGCAGATCATCATCGTCTCTGCAGCGGGTGTAACGCAACAAAATCACAGCATGAATCGTCTGGGAGCAGTGATGACCTTCAAGCTGCGCGCCGAAGATTACCTGCGTGACAGCGGCATCCCCTACACGATTGTTCGCCCGGGCGGGCTGGAAAGTGAAGAAAGCACCGGCCGTCAGGTCTACCTGCACCAGGGTGATGATCTTCCCAATCACGGTGGCTTCAGCCGCGCTGACCTGGCAACTCTGCTGATCTCCGCGCTGGACAACCCGGCGGCGTACAACAAGTCTTTTGAGCCCATCTACGACACTGATGCTGACGTGACGGGTATTGCAACCGAACTTGATGCGCTGCTGACCGACGCCCAGCTGAAAGCTCAGAAATAGGAGGTACCATGTCTGATCTGATCAAACGCCGTGATGCCCTTGCGATGGCAGCTGCCAGCGTGGCATCAGGCGCATTGTTTTCCAGTGGGGCGCAGGCTGCGGAGTCTGCGCCACCGCCGCGTCGCCCCATGCCCAGCATGCCTTCATCCCTGAGCCCTGAAGTAGAAGCACAGAAAAAGAATGCATTTATCATGATCCCCTACGGCATGTTTGTGCTGGGCGTGACTGACGGTGAAAATATTTACGCCGGTACCGTCAACTGGGTGATGCAGAGTGCTTACAAGGAGCCCCTGTTCACCATGGGCGTGCGCCGGCCGGGTGAGTTCGGCTTCCCCTACGACGATGAAGTCTATCGCACACTGGTGAAGGCGGGGCAGTTCAGTCTGTCTTTTCTGGGCGAGTCCCAGGCCGATATCGCGCGTGCCTTTATGCAGCCTGTCACCGTGGAAGAAGACACTATCAACGGTTACAAGTTTCACACTGAAATGACAGGTGGCCCGATTCTCGATGACGCGCCGGCCTGGTTTGAAGCCAAGGTAGACGAGGAAATGGTAGTAGGCGACCACAGTTTGTTTGTATGCCGTGTGATCAATGCGGGTAATACCGTAGAGCAAAAACTGCTGATGGACCGTGATGCAACGCGTCGGCCCCGTGCCTGGCTAACTGACCAGCCTGGCTGATGATAAGCGTCCGGGTTGCCTTTCAGCGCAAGTAATGTGCGCTCAGCCATCAGGCGCAACGGCACCAGGGACGCTATGAAAAAGGGTTACATCAATACAGCTCAGGGGCAACTGCATTACCTCACCCAGGGAAGCGGCTCGCCTCTGGTGCTGTGTCACCAATCCCCCAACTGTTCCCGTATGTTCACGGCGGCCATTCCTGAGCTGGCTGCACGAGGCTTTCGCGTCATTGCGATTGATACGCCGGGCCATGGCGAATCGACCCCGCCGGCCAGCGAGCCTTCTATAGAGTTTTATGCCGCGCAGCTACTTGAAGGACTGCAGCAACTGGGCGTCGACACGTTTCATTTACTGGGTCATCACACTGGCGCCGCGATCGCCTGTGCCATGGCTGTCGCTGCACCCGAACGCGTCTGTTCACTGGTATTGAACGGTCCTCCGCTGTTTTCGGAGGAGGTCCGGGCGCAGCGTCGTTCCGGTAGTGGCCTGCGGGTCGTCCCACAGGAGGGCGGCGCTCACTTGCAGGATATCTGGGATTTGCGCAAGCGGGTGACTCCCGGATGGACGAATCTTGCGGCAATGCATCGTGGGGTGGTCGATCTGCTGCGCTGCGGTCCCTGCGCACATCAGGGCCATGCCGCTGTGTATCGTTATGACATGCGCGCTGCACTGCTCAGCTTATCCGTACCCACGCTGATACTGACCAACACGGGTGAGGACCTGTACACGCATTCACAACAGGCCTATCAATTGCGCGACAAGGACTTTTCATTTTATGAGCTGTCCGGCGGTACACACGACATTGTTGACGAGCAACCTGTTGCCTGGGCAAAAGCGGTTGCTGATTTTGCATCAGAGCCTGTGCAAGACGCGTGAACGCACAGTCCAAGATGTGGGCTTGAGGCTCTTTTGCGCGCCAGTTGTTACAGTGTCGATCGATACGATATTCAACATCTGGCATTTTGTAGTCACTATGGAACAAGGAAGTAGTTAATGGCAGGTCCGCTGGAAGGCATAAAAGTACTGAACTGCGGCACCGCCGGCGTGGGCCCATGGGCGGCGACTCTGTTGGGCTATCTGGGCGCTGAGGTGGTCAAGATTGAACGTCCCGGGGGCGAACTGACGCGCGTTGCCTACCCGCGCAGGGGCGGCGTCAGTTCGGCGTTTCTGGCGTTGAATATCAACCAGAATGCGATGGGCCTGGATCTGAAGAACGAGTCCGACCGCGAGCATTTTGAAACTCTGGTCAAGAGTGCCGACGTGTTGATCGAGAACTACCGCCCCGGGGTTGCCGAGCGTATCGGCATGGGTTTTGAGTATCTCAGCACGCTGAACCCGCGGCTGGTGATGGCCTCAAGCCCGGGCTGGGGGGATACAGGCCCCATGCGGGATCTGGGCGCGGTGGATCCGCACCTGCAGGCCTTCAGTGGCTTCGCCGGATTAAACGGCTACGAAAACGACGATCCCGAAATGCTGCGCTATACCCATATCGACCCGAACGGCTCTGTGCACCTTGCTGCCCTCATTCTATTGGGTCTGCAGGAACGCGGTATCACAGGCAAGGGAACCCATGTGCGCAGTTCCCATCTGGCCATGGCGCTATTCATGCAGTCCACGCGCATTGCAGAGACGCTCGCCACAGGGCTGCCGGTGAAACGAATGGGCACGGCCTGCGCTACCAGCGCGCCCAATCAGTGCTTTCAGGCGGCCGATGGCGCCTGGATAGCTGTCAGTGTTGAGAGTGAGGCTCAGTGGCAGCGTTTCTGCACGGCCATTCAACGCGATGACTTGTTCGATGATCCGCGGTTTCGTACCAATGCAGATCGCGTCGAAAACCGCCAGGCCCTCACAGACCGTTTGAAAGACTGGTTTATCAAGTATCCCGAACGTTGGTGGTTGTCGCGCTTTGAAGCCGCGGATATCGCTCACAGCCGTTTGCTTGAGTTGGATGATCTGCAGTATCACCAGCAGATTGCTGCCAACGGCTATCTTGTTGAAGTGCAGACATCCGAAGGCCCGCTCACGTTAGGCGGTGTGCCGTGGCAGTTCAGCCGTACGCCAGCCGCCATCATTGCTGCGCCATCGGCAAAACCCGGAGCCAGTGCCAATTTCAGCGGCGCCGGTAGTGCCTCTCCCGAGCCCCGAGCTGCAACCTTCGTAGCGCCTCTGCACGGTGTACAGGTGGTAGACGCCACCGAAGGCTACGCCGGCCCGTTGGTTGCATTGTTGTTGGCAGAGGCGGGCGCCACAGTCACCAGGCTGGAGTCTGCTCAAGGTGACTGGACACGCGCTCTGGAACCACGCAACACGCGTGGCCACAGTGCAGCTTATGCTGCGATGAATCGTAACAAGTCAATTATGCGTGTGGATGCTGCAAACGCTGAAGCTGTCGCCCGGCGCATCGCGGAGGCAGATGTTCTGTTAAGTGATGAGTCATCAGTGTTGTCATCAATCGAACTGGATATCGATGCCCTGGCTGCAGCCAATAGCGCCCTGGTTCATCTCAAACTCAGTGCCTACGGTGAGCGTGGCCCAATGGCAAAACGGCCGGCCAGTGAGCTGGCGATACAGGCCATGACAGGCTACCTGACTGACCTGGGTGACCCTGAAGATGCACCGGTACGGGTGGGCGCCGATATTACAGGTACCTGCAGTGCCGCCCTGGCCTTCCTTGGCCTGATGGCAGCATTGAATGAGCGCCAGCGTTCGGGTCAGGGCCAAACCATCAACAGCAGTTTGCTGGGCAGCATGATGTGCATGCGCACCCTGCGCTGGGCTAATCACAGCCGTCCCGACGAATGGAAGGGCGGTGACTGCAACAGTAAAACCGATAAGCCGTGGCGCGGCTACAAGACGGCCGATGGCGTAATCTGGCCGACGCTGCGCACCGTGCGTAAAGACGAGGACGTGATCAACATCTATAAGGCTCTGGGCTTGTACGAGCAGGTGAAAGACAACAGCGTTTTTATGGAAGAGGGCCGTGATTCTGTTGGTCTTGGTTATCAGGCACAGGCCGTGAAACCGCTATGGGACGAATGTCTGGGTCAATTGCCCAGTGATGAAGTCCTGCGCGTGTTCAATGAGCATCGCGGTATAGCCGTGGAATTTTCTGAGCTGCACAAGCTGGTTGATCATCCGCAAATTGCAGCTATCGAAATATTGGACGGTGAGTGTGAAGAGCGCTGTGTACGCGCCCCATGGCTGACAGCCTGGGATCGACCCGCCGTCCAGCAAACAAGGGATTAACTGACATGACACAAGTATCTGACAGAGATAGCGAACACTCCGGGTTTGATATCAGGAGCTTTCGCAGTGCGTTGGGGCAGTTTGCCACGGGCGTCACCATTATTACCGCAGTAGGGCAGGACGGTAAGCCTGTGGGTGTTACCGCCAACAGCTTTAACTCAGCATCGCTGGACCCACCACTGGTGTTGTGGAGCCTGAGCAAGAACTCGGGAACGCTGGAGGCGTTTCGCAAATCCGCCTATTTTGCGGTACACATTCTCTCGGCTGACCAGATTGATCTGTCCAATCGCTTCGCTGCCCCGCGCGACGATAAATTTGAAGGCATTGAAACCGCCACCGGATTGGGCAATATCCCGCTGCTGGATGGCTGTGCCGCGCGCTTTGAATGTAAAACCAGTTATCAATATGAAGGCGGCGACCACATTATTTTTGTGGGTGAAGTACAGCGCTTCGACGATGCGGATCGTCAGACGTTGCTCTATCACAAGGGGCAGTATGCGCTATCTGAGCATCAGCCTGCGGTGAGCGCCGCTGAAGATGCTGATCCTCCGGGTGGCTTTGTTGATGATTACCTGGCCTACCTGCTGATAAACGCGTCGCGTTCCTTCCTCACTCGCTTCAGGGATACTATCCGTTCCTCGGGGCTGGATCTGGCCGGATGGCGAACACTGGCCCACCTGACGGATCAGGACGGTCGCCTTGCCAGCACCATGCTGCGCAAGGGGGCTGCTGAAGATGCCGAATCCTTACTGGAAGCGCATCATCGCCTGGAGCAGGAAGGTCTGATTACGCGTGATGCCGAGCCGGCAGGAGAACTGGAGCGCCCTTTGCACCTGACCGATAAAGGTCGTGAAACGGTGATACCGATTCTGGCAGCGGCTAAGTCTCTGGAGTCTGACGCGCTGGCGGATCTGGCGTCTGATGATGAGGTGCGCATTCTAAAAAACGCCCTGCGCAAGGTAGCCTTGCGCATGAGCGAAGACTAACCGTAGTCAGTCGAGGAAAAGGTTCCACAGGTACAGTCGGTTCGGGTCATAGGCCGTGTAGACTTGCTTTATGGTGCTATCGTCGTCCAACGAGTTAACCACCAGTTCAGCTAAATCCTTTCGTCCCATGTAGCTGAAGGACTCGGGGTCGGTTGTCAGCTTGGCTGTTTTGGTCATGCTGCCATTCGATAAGCCCCCCGGGCGAATAATGGTGTAGTCCATATCCAGCTCCATCAGGTAATCTTCCGCTTGCTCCTTGAGTGGTATGACTTCCTGGTGTCCACGGCGAGCCGGCAGAGGTAAACCTTCCCATGATTTGCCCGGACCAATCACTGTCACAAATACCACACGCTCAATACCTGCTGCCCTGGCGGCGTCAAAAACATTCTTGTTGCCGATAAAGTCAGGACGTTTGTTGGGGTCCATTACGGTTTGCCCCTTGAACAGGGACTGAATGAAGTTTTGCCGTTGCGGCAGGTCCCGGGCAGAGGTGCCCAGCGTTGATACCAGTGCATCAAAGCGGCCAGCGGTAATCGCCTGTGCCAGTTCTTCGGGCCGCATGGCATCGGCCACCACTTTATCGATACCCATTTCATCCAGTGCATCTGTGTTGGACGTTTTTCTGACCATGGCGGTGACGCGCTCACCCTTCTCGTGCAGTTGACGAACGACTTCCAGGCCGGTGCCTTTCGTTCCACCAACCACCAACACGCGCTGGTAGTCGGGATTATCACTGCTGAACTCATGCACTGATTGCGGTGTGTGAAAAATGCCGCTCATCAATATGAGATACCCCGCTATCAGCAGCACAAGCGCTAATAGCAGATACATAAAAACCTTTCCAATCAAGGCCAGTCTCATTTCATTCTCCTGCTTGTTAGTTGTTGATCGATGTTAGTTACGTCGCATTTGTCAGGCCCAGATTATCGTAACGTGAGGAGCCAACAACAAGCCCGCACAGTGGTCGCGTTGACTGTCTGTGCTGCGCACGCGATAAAGGCGCTTTAATAAACCAGTTCTTTTATCCGGTGCGCCGCTCGGTAACCCTTGCCGTAACGTGCCCTTGTACCTAGAGGCAATAAGAAGCTTATGAAATCCTGTGAAGTATTGATAGCGGGTGCTGGCCCGGTTGGCACGGTCGCTGCGCTGGCGTTGGCCGAGCAGGGCGTTGACGTCATCCTGGTCGAGGCCGGGCCCGATTGTGCGCATGATTTGCGCGCCTCGACATTTCATCCGCCGACATTGGAAATGCTCGATTCCCTCAAGGTCGCTGATCCCATTATCGATTACGGCCTGAAAGCCCCCAAATATCACTTTCGGGAGAGGCAGAGCGGTGATGTCACAGAGTTTGACTTGCACGAACTGGCTGATGTCACTCCGTTTCCCTACCGGCTGCAGTGCGAACAGCACGTGATGGCGACCATGCTGGCGGAGAAGCTGTCTACCCATATGCACGCTTCGGTGTGCTTTAATCATCGAGTGGTAGGGTTCGATCAGGACGATGACGGCGTGACCGTTGCCTGTGAAACCCCCTATTCGATTGAGAAGATTCGCGCACGGTATGTGATTGCCGCAGACGGGGGCAACTCCATCATCCGCAAGTGGCTGGGCGCAGAGTTTGAAGGGTTTACCTATCCAGAAAAATTCCTGTGCGTGTCGACAGAGCTGGAACTGGCAGACGAAATTGAGAACCTGGCCTACGTGAACTACGTATCGGATCCGCAGGAGTGGCTGGTGCTGCTGCGTGTGCCAAGCGTCTGGCGCATACTGGTGCCCGCAGACGAGGAGATGCCAGATGCAACGCTGGTGTCGGATGAATACTGCGATGGCGTTTTCAACCGGCTGGTCGGTCGCGGTGGCATACCCACCCGGCACCGTACGATCTACCGCGTACATCAGCGAGTTGCCAAGAAGTTTGATCATGGGCGGGTGTTCCTCGTGGGTGACTCCGCCCACCTCAATAATCCGTTGGGCGGGTTTGGCATGAACAGTGGTATTCACGATGCATGGAACCTGCATGAAAAGATTCTGCAGTGCATGGAAACCGGACACGACCCAGAGGCGTTTGCACGCTTTGATCGTCAGCGCCGCACCGTCACTCACAACTTTATCCAGGCCCAGACCATGCAGAACAAAGAGCTGCTGGAAGGCGGAGCGGGCGAAGCTCACGCATCGCGTATGGCCAGGATGAAAGGCATCAGGGATGACGATGCACAGCGCCGTGACTTTTTGTTGCGCCAGGCAATGTTCAGTAGCCTGGAAGATGCTGCTGCCATTCAATAAGCGTTAACCAGTAAATTTCAATTGTTATAAGGGGAAAGTAAATGACAGACGTACGTGGCTGGAGAGCTAAATTCGGTGTTCTGGGGCCATCGACCAACACCATCGTGCAACCCGACTTTGATGACCTGCGCGTAGACGGTGTGACCAATCATTACAGTCGCATCGTGGTGGAAAACGCTAACGCAATTTCAGACGAGTCATTCATGGCGGGTACGCTGCAGATCTCCGAGCACACGCTCGAAGCGGTGCGCGGCGTGATGACCTGTTCCCCCGATTACCTGGTGATGGGTATGTCGGCGGTGACCTTCTACGGCGGTGCCGAGGGCTCAGAAAAGTGGAAGAAGAATGTGACTGATGCTGCGGGCATCGGCATTTCAATCGGTTCGGAATCGTTGGTTGAGGCTGTTAAGGCCTATGGCGGAATAAAGCGCGTTGCGTTCCTTTCGCCTTACTACCCTATTGCCAATACCGAAGTGGCAAACTACCTGTCTGACTTTGGTATCGAAACCGTGCGTGATGAATGCCTGCGCTGCCCACGATGGACTGCCATTGCGGAAGTGACAGAGGAAACGATCAGGCACACGGTCGATACGCTGAATGGCGACGATGTCGACGCGATACTGCAGGTGGGAACCAACCTGTCCATGATCAAGCTGGCCGGGCAGCTCGAAACAGAATTGAACAAGCCGGTGATAGCGATCAATACCGCAACCTATTGGCACGCACTGCGCCACAATGGCATCGAGGATAAAGTGCACGGCTTTGGCCGCCTGCTGGAGGAATTCTAAAGATGCGCTATCCCTATGTGCCGATGCCGGAGCGGGGGCCCCTGCGGTTCCCGGACGGCAAAAATGTCGCTTTGATTCTCACTTTCAATCTCGAAACCTGGGATCTGGTAAAAGACACTGATCAGCCCTACTACGCGGGCGGGCCGGCAATCCTGCCCAATACCCTGCCGGGTAATATCCCGGATTACCCGAATTACAGCTGGCGCGAGTACGGCCAGCGGGTGGGGATCTGGCGCCTGTATGAGCTGTTTGACGAGTTAGGGGTTGCGGCCAGTTGCACGACCAACGCGGTAACCTTTGAGCGCCGCAAGCAGATGGTGCAGGCGTGTCTTGATCGTGGGTGGGAATTGCTCGCGCACAATTACGAGCAGGGCGAACTGTTGACCGATTACGCCCATGATATCGACGCAGAGCGTGCCGTGATCGACAAGACGATCGACATTTACCAACAGCACGCGGGACGTGCGCCCAGAGGTTGGTTGTCGTCGTCGCTGCGTGGCACCCTGAATACTGCGGGTATTCTGGCCGAGCGCGATTTCCTGTTCTATTGCGACATCATGAATGACGACCAGCCCTACATGATCGATACCGATTCCGGTCCGATTGTGTCATTGCCGTATTCCAACGAGATTAACGATTTCACGATTCTGACGCGCAGCAATCACACCACGGATGAGTTTCGCGACATCCTTATTGAGGAGCTGAGTGTGCTGAACACGGAAGGCCAGCGCAGTGGTCGCATCATGAATGTGGGTCTGCACCCGCACGTGAGCGGCCGTGCGTATCGCATTCGTGCAATCCGCGAGTTTCTCGAATATGCCAAGTCACTGGACGGCGTGTGGTGGACAACGCGCGAGGAGTTGGCGCGCTGGTATCTGGACAACAACGCAGGCCACATGAACGAGGCAGCCAACGCATGACGAGCACGCGCAAGAATCTCTGGGTGCTGGCCGCTGTGATCGTGCCAGCTGCAGTTGTGAGTGTGATCTACCTGCAACTGATGGGCTATCGTACTGAAACACTGGACGTGACCCTGCGCGTTACAGCGCGTTTGTCCTGCCTGATCTTTATTGTTGTGTTCGCGGCGCGCCCATTGAGGCAGTTGTTCAACACCGGCTGGAGCAAGTGGCTGGCGCGCGAACGGCGCTCTTTGGGGCTCGCCTTCGCCGGCATGCATACGGTGCACCTGGGACTGATCTTTTACGGCATGGCAACGCAGACACTGGGCGTCGCACTCAACCCGGTACTGCTGTTGATAGGCGGCACCGCCTATGCGTTGATGTACCTGATGGTGATCACGTCATTCGATGCGCCCACCAAAGCGATAGGGCCCAAAGCCTGGAAACTGCTGCACAAAACGGGACTTTACTACAACGGTTTCCTGTTTTTGGGCATGTTGCCACCGGGCAGTGACGAGCAGTTGCTGAATCCTGGCCGTATGGGCCTGATCATCCTTATGTCTCTGGCGATATCGGCCCGTGTTGCGGCTTTCTTCAAGACTCGAGCAGCAAAACGGCGTCGTCAGACTGCAGCTGTCGCCTGATCAAACCGGCACCATTAAAAAAAGCCCTGCTGGAAACAGCAGGGCTTTTTTGTTGTAGCGTCAAAGCAGGCTTTATTGGGGTGAAGAGGCCGGACTCGCTGCTGCGTCTGCGGGCACATCGATATCGCCGCGTTCGAAGCTGCGTCCCAGATACAGTGCAACGACCGTCCAGATAGCGGCAACACCTGAACCCACCAATGCCACCACGCCAAGACCGAGCCCTAGACCCTGTGTAAGCCCGGTGAAAGCCCAGGCAAACATGACGTCTCCGCCACGATAGACTGCGATATCGATAACGCTTTTGGCTTTGTAGCGGCTTTCGCGATCGAGTTTGGTAAACAACATCTCCCGGCAGGGCCGCGTGATACTGTAGTTTCCAGCGCGGCGCACAATCTGCAGGCCCACTACCACCCAGAGCATCGGCGTCAGCGCCAGAGCCATCATCGCAAAGGCGACAATCGCCGGTACCAGCGCAATCGTTTTGGCCAGCCCCAGTTTGGCCGTCAGCCGGCTGGTACCAAACCACGCGGTAGCAACAGCCAACACGTTGACGGCCAGGTCCATACCGGCCCACACCTGCACCCGCTGATCACTGGGCACATCGACCATCAGGTTCTTGAGCTGGAAGTAGACAAACGTGCTGATGGCCACATACAGCAAAATGAACAGGCCAATGCCCAGCAGGTAGCGACTGTTGAAGAACAGTTGGAAGCCCGCGAGGGAATTGCCTCCCATGGCCGTTGTGTGTGCTGCGTTGTTACTGTCAGGGTTTCCCAATCGCTGCTGCGCCCGCATCTGGTTCATGCGCAGCACAATACCCACCGGTATGATCATCAGTGCGGCGCTGATCAACAGCAGATTGCGCTCGCCCAGCCAGCCTACCAGCAGCAATGCCATGGCAGGCCCGACGATGGCGCCTATGCTGGAGCCGGAGCCTATGAAGGCAAACAGTCTCAATGACTGCTCCTTGGAGTAGGTATCCGCCATGTAAGTCCAGAACACCGAGACGTGAAACAGGCTGAATACGCTGATCCATACATAAAATGCCTTGCCGACCAGTCCGTATCCCGGTTGTTGTCCCAACACGGTATAGAAGCCCAGAAACGACGCCGCAAAGGCGAGGTAAATGCCGGGCACAATCGTAGCGGTACGAAAACGCGAGCAAATAGCGCCGTACAGCCACACGGCGCCGAGGCTTACAAAAAACGTCAGCGTCCACAGGGAGCTGAGTTCAGCGTCAGTCCAGTTGCTGGACATGGCATCACGCACTGGCTTCAACAGGCTGTAGGACGCCATGAGAGTCAGTACGAACAGAAAAGAAAGGAGCACAGCTTGCAGTTCCCTGGAGCGTATTCTGGCCGCCTTTTCGAAAAAGCGGCCGATGGTGGAGCCGGATTCGTCCAACTTATGGGTGCTCATCGATCAACGTGTCTCCGGTGGGCACGCGCAGCAATTTTTTGCCCGCCAGTGCCATGCTGTTGTTGTAGTGTACAGAGCCGTGAGTTGAAACGGTGCGGCAATCACGGAAGTGACGCTGTACCGGATTGCGACCGATTTGTCCGGTAACGCCCATCATCGCCGACAGTTTCTCTACGGCGTTATGACACAGTCGGGCAACGTAGGCCATCTGCTGGCGCGAGCGCAGGCGCTCAGTACCTTTGAGTTGCTCCTGGGCAAGACCGCGTCGGTGCAGCATGTCACACAGGTTTTCGGCGATCATGTCGGCGGCATCGATCATGGATTCAACTTCACCAATCGCCATTTGCACCGGCACCTGATCCACGATCGTCTCGCCGCGCATGGCGCCTACGCGACCAATGGTGCAGTCCAGGTACTGTTCAAGCCCGCCACGGGCAGTGCCCAGTAACGGCCCTGCCAGCAGCGTGCCGAAGTAGGAGGGCATTTCTGTGTGGTAAATGTACTTTTCATGCAGTTTGGAGCCGGGTGGGTGCATGCCCGAGAAGGGGCCGTGTTCGATAACGCGCGAGGCGGGCACGAACTGGTCGGTCACCACAACATCGTTGCTGCCGGTGCCCTTGAGGCCCTCTGATACCCAGGTGCGTACGATTTCAAATTCACCCGGCAGCAGCATCACGTGGTGGCTTGGCATGCCGTTTTTCTTGGCCGGCACGAGTACGAAATCAGCGTGGTCTACGCCGCTGGCAAATCCCCAGCGTCCGTTGGTAATGAAACCGCCGTCCACAGCCTCGACATTGCCGCCACCGGCGGATGCCGTTGAGATAATCGCGTCGGGACAGCCAGGCCAGTATTCTTCCTGTGTCTCGGCGGGAAAGCGCGCCAGCATCCAGGTGTGCGACAGTACGATGGATGATATCCAGCCGGTAGAACCACAGCCGCTGGCCAGAACGCGGCTGACGTCCATGTGCGTGCCCCAGTCCATTTCAAAACCGCCGTAACGGGCCGGCGTGAAGATCTTGTGCAGGCCGGCGGCTTTTATGTCGGCGATTGTCTCGTCCGGAATTCGTCCAAGATCTTCTGTTTCATTGGCGCGTTCACGCAGCACTGGCACCAGCTTGTGGGCTTCTGCGACGAGTTCTTCCCGCGTGGGAATGTAGCTGGGAGGTATCTGCTTGCTTGTGGCTGTCATTGGCATGTTTCCCTTTCTTGCTGAACCTGCAGGCGTTGCAGGATTCTCTGTATGGGTGTGTCTTGTGTGAGCTTCATCATTGCGATTTCCAGCGTCATAGCCCATAAGCCCGCATCGTGGTCACGTACCGTGGACCGGCCTGATGACGGATAGTGTGTGTTCAGATTGCGCATGATGTTGCGCTGCAACCCTCACACCGGGAGAGTGAAATGATAGCTGTAATTGCGACAGTCAACGTGAAAGCGGGGCAGGAGAGCGATTTTGAAGCGGAGTTCAAGGCGCTGCGTGAGCAGGTGAAGGCCCATGAGCCGGGCACACTGGTGTACGAACTGTGCCGCAGTCGGGGTGATAAGCCGCAATACAAGATAGTTGAGCACTACCAGGACACGGACGCGTGGATGGCCCACAAGGAGGCTGCGTATACCCGACAGACGGTGCCCAAACTGCATGCCCTGTTCGACGGCGCCTCTGCCGATATCCTGGACAGTATCGATCTCTGAGTTGCCTCAGGTGATAGGGGCGTTGCTCTCGTCACCCGCCGAAGGACGGCCAGGCTCTGGCTGGTGCTCTTCCTGAAACTGTTCAAGGTGTTTCTCAACCGCGGCCGTCTTGCGCCCGTACTGGGCGATATGGAAGGTGGCGTCCCCCTCATAGACCAGCGGCAGGTTGGTGCGTCCGATCACGACGCCGTCGTGCGGCGCCGTGATGGCAACTTCAGTTTCGCCCAATGGGTCGGCGACCAGGGCAATGGTCTGGTCGCGGGTGACTTTGGCGCCCAGTGGCACCAGGGTGCGCAGGATGCCGCTCTCGGGCGCCCTGATCCAGCTGGTTTGATCACTGATGATGGGCGGCGTCGGTGACTTCTTGCTGCGACTGCCGCGCAGCATGCCGATGCTGCGCATGACGTTGATTATCCCTTTAACCCCGGCGCGTATGTACATCTCTTCAAAGCGCAGTGCCTCGCCTGCCTCGTACAGGATGACGGGGATACCCGCATCGCCGGCGCACTCGCGCAGGGAACCGTCACGAATCTTTGAGTCGATCGCCAGCGGTACACCAAACGCCTCTGTCATTTGTCGATTGACGGGGTCGTCGAGGTCAGCGCGTATCTGGGGAAAATTACTGCGGTGTCGAGAGCCTGTGTGCAGATCGATACCGTGGCTGCACTTCAGGACAATCTCATGCACAAATGTTTGCGCAACGCGTCCGGCCAGTGACCCCTTTGAAGAGCCGGGGAACGAGCGGTTCAAATCGCGCCCGTCTGGCAGGTAGCGGGCGTGATTGACGAAGCCATAGACGTTGACGATGGGTATGGCCAGCAGTGTACCGCGTATGGAGCGCAGGGCCTTGTTCTGTAGCAGCCTTCGAATAATCTCGACGCCGTTGATTTCGTCGCCATGGATGGCGGCGCTGATGAACAAGGTGGGTCCCGGTAGCTTGCCACGCACCACCTGCACCGTCATTGAGAGATCGTCGTGTGTGTACATGGGGGCGACTGGAATCTCGATACTGCGCCGTTCGCCGCGGTTTATCGAATGCCTGCCAATTTGCAGGGAATCGCCGGAGCTCATGCGTCTGCAGCCTTGTTTTTGCGGGACTTTCTGCGGCCTGTGAGATAGGAGCGGGATGGGTCTACGGTGTAGCGCCCGCGCATCGCCGTGCGTCCCAGTAACACACGGAACTTCATGGTATCGCGGTCAGTGAGGGTGACCTCGGCCTGGAAGCGTTCGTTGCCCAGCAGCAAATCTGTCTGGATGACGTAACGCAACTCGACATGGCCACCGGAATCTCGCACTTCGCGCTGCTCCATTACGGGCGCTTCACAGGTCAGTACCTGGGTGTCATCGCGCTGCTGCGGGTGTATGGCAAAGCGCACCCACAGGTCGCCATCACGTTGGAAAGGCTCTACGGAGAATGCGTGCAGGGCACTGGTGCGCGCCCCGGTATCAACCTTGGCCTTGATGCTGGGGATGCCCAGATCGGGAAAACCGATCCACTCGCGCCAGCCCAGAGTGGTTTTATCTGACATAGTCGCTGTCTCTTTCAGTTGGCGGCATTATCAGTCAATTCACCGGTTTGGGGAACTTTGCCGTGCTTGCGCTGGCATCGAACGGCGACTCCAGCTTCTCCAGGTGATTGTCAAGCAGCGCGCGGATACTCGTGCTGTCGGGTAACTGCAGGGCCTGGCCAAGCAGGCGCCGGGCATCCGCCAGCGCCAGATGGCGAATCAACCATTTGATACGCGGCAAGTGCGCAGCACTCATGCTGAGAGTGCGAATACCCATGCCCGCGAGCAGCACGACGGCAGCAGGATCGGACGACATTTCCCCACACAGGCTCAGGGGCAGCTGCAGTTCGCGGGCGCTGGCCACGATACGCTCAATCTCGTGCAGCACTGCCGGGTGCAGGTGATCATAGCTGCTGGATACGCGCGGGTTGTTGCGATCCACTGCCAGCAGGTACTGGCTCAGGTCATTGGAGCCGATCGAGACGAAATCGAGTTTGTCTCGCCACAGTGGCAATTGAGAGGTGGCGGCGGGCACTTCTACCATAATGCCGATGCGCGGTCGCGCAACCTGGATACCTTCATCGCGCAGCTGTGACAGCGCGTCATCAACAATGGTATGGAACTTGTCCAGTTCCCGGGTGGCGCTGACCATCGGCACCATCATATGAAAGGCCGGATGTCCGGCAGCGGCACGCAGCATCGCGCGCACCTGTGTCATCAGCAGGGAGATATTGTCCAGGCAAAAGCGGATGCCACGCCAGCCCAGTGCAGGGTTTTCTTCTGTGATGGGGAAGTAGGGCAGGGGTTTGTCTCCACCGATATCCAGGATCCGCAGATAAACCGGCTGCTGCGGATAGGTGCTGAATACCTGGCGATAGGTACTTACCTGCTCCTCCTCAGATGGGAACGTGTCGCTCACCATGAACGGTATTTCAGTGCGGTACAGGCCCAGGCCCTCTGCACCGCTGGCCAGCCCGGGTGAAAGATCAGCCAGCAGGCCACTGTTGGCAAACAGGCGTATGCGTTCACCGTCCAGCATTTCTGCCGGCAGTTCGCGCAGGTGCTGCAGGCGGCCGCGCAGTTGTTTTTCTGCGGCGGCCAGTCGACGGTATTCCGTGCGCACAGAGGCCGCAGGCTGGATGATGACTTGCGCCTGGTTGCCATCGACGATGATCGGCTCGCCGTTGAATATACTGCGCAGTTCACCCACACCCATGACGGCCGGGATACCCAGCGCGTTGGCCAGTACAGCGGTATGGGAGAGCGTTGACCCCCTGAAGCAAACGACGCCTGCCAACAACTCAGACGGCACTGCTGCGATATCAGAGATGCTCACCTGTGTGCCCGTGAGAATGACGGGGCGGGTAATCTGGCTGTCGGGTTCGTTGCTGTGCAGGTTGCGCCATGCTGTGTACAGCTTGTTGCCCAGATGCCGGATGTCCTCATGGCGGGCACGCAAATACGGATCCTCCATGGCCAGGAACAGTTCGGCATAGTGGTGTATAACGATCTTCAGAGCGGCAGGCAGGTTGTGTCCGCGGGTGATGGCCTGTTCCACGCCCGCCAGTAACGCCGGGTCCGACAGCAACATCTGGTAGGCGTCAAAAATAGCGCCGACCTCCCGCGACAACTCCATCGCCAGGCTGGCTTGTTCGCCCTTGACCTCCGCGCGCACCTGCTGCACCAGATGGCGCCAGTCCGCCAGGGTGGATTCAGGGTCGTCAGTGTGGCCATCTGCCACTGAGAACAGGTCTATATCGCTGCACAGGTAAATCTCGCCGACAGCGATTCCCGGCGCACCGCGAACGCCATTGATGGTGCGCGTGTCATTGATGCCCAGTGCCTGCCAATTGGCCCAGTCTGCGACGACCAGCGCCAGCTGCAGGCCGAGCGTGACCAGGAAGGCTTCTTCTTCCTCTGACAGCAGGCGCGCCTTTTTACTCTGCGCGACAAGCACGCCCACGACATCGCCGCCTCGCACCAGTGGCACACCACAGAAGCTCTGGAATTTTTCCTCCCGGCTGCCCGCCACGTAGTGGAATGCGGGATGGGAGGCGGCATCAGCCACATTCACCGGGTGGCGGGTCTGTGCGACTCGCCCCACCAGGCCAGTGCCGGGTGGCAGGGACGCCTTGCCGACGGCTGCTTTGCCCAGACCGTGGCTGGCTACCAGGTGCATCTCGCCGATGTCGTTGGCCAGATACAGACTGCAGGCATCGATATCCATGGCCGCAAAGATCGCGTCCACGATGAGTGTTACCTGCTCGCTGGGGGTTTCTGCTTCAGCCGCAGCCCGCACGATGCGGGTTAGTTCTAGAATGACAGCCATGCTGGGTGTTTCCTAATGCCTGGTGGCTCAGGCGCGGTGATTGTCAGACGGATTATGCAGCATCAGTTGCCCATCGACATGGATATCCTGTTGCGGGAAGGCAATAACCACGTCGTTCTTGCGAAACAGGGCGTCAATGCGATAGCGCAGGTCACTGCGAATCAGGCGCAGGCCCCGCTCGGCGGTGGCGTGGACCCAGATATTGAGTTCGAAAATCAATGCGCTATCGCCAAAATCGTCAAAGATAACCGACTTCGATGGCTCCTTGAGTACGTCAGGATGTTCGTCAGCTGCCTGGCTCATCAACCGGGTAGTGAGTTCGACGTCGGAACCATAGGCAACCCCGAGGCGTACTGACGTGCGCACCAGGTTGTCTACCAGAGTCCAGTTGGTGACCGTGTTTTCGAGCAGGTAGCTGTTGGGTACCAGTAAGTGAACGCCATCGACCCGGCGGATGCGGGTAGAGCGGGTGTCGATAGCCTCTACCGTGCCCTTCACGTCTCCCAACTCCAGAAAGTCACCCAATTTGATCGGCCGCTCCCACATCAGGATCCAGCCGCTGATGAAGTTGTTGATGATATTCTGCGCACCGAAACCCACACCAATAGCAACAGCGCCGGAAATAAAGGCGAAGGCCGTCAGTGGAACATTGAGGATGTCGAGCATCATGAAGCCCAACACTACAAAGCCGAGTATCAGATAGGCGCGTGACACCATCTGGATAATGTCCGCATTGACCTTGCGGTTGCGCATACGGCCGCGCAGGAAACGTGTACTCCAGACAACGAACAGGCCGCCCAGCAGCGCAAAGAGCAGGACTGAAAGCACCTGCGAGAGGGTGATGCTGGACTGCCCAAAAACAATTAGAGGCGTGCTGAGTATTCGGTTAACCTGTTCCATGGGTTGGCCTTCTGCTGCTGGAATGGCGGTGTTAGCGCGGCGATTCATGCGCCAGCGAACGGCATGAGTTTGCACTGATGCGGGCTTACACGCGACACATCTTTTCAGGGAATATATCGTATGGTCAGGGCAATGTTGCGCTCCAGTCAAGGTGTATACACGCAGGGTGATGAGCGTCTGATAGCTCAGTGGCGTGACGCTGCTGGCAGTCGCCTGTGGCTGGATATCGAGGGTGAGCTGACGCCGCAAGTGAACGCCCTGTTGCAGTCTTTGGGCTGCGATGAGCTGGCTATTGCAGATTGCTTTCGCGTGCGCCATCCGCCCAAGGTAGAAACCTTTGAGGATAATACCTTCCTGTTATTTCGCGGTATTGCCGCTCTGGATGAGCAGCTGGAGCTTACGCCGCAGCAGGTCGGCCTGTGGGTGGGCGAGGGGTACCTGGTGTCCGTGCATCGTGGCCACTCGGTCAGTGTCGAGCAGTTCTGGCAGGCAGAAGCCAGTGCCGAATTGCTGGACGCGCCCAATATCCTCGCGTTACGCCTGTTTCACTATGCCTGTGGCCGCTACCTTGACGCCTTGCTCACCTTTGAAGAGCGGCTGGCTGAGCTGGAAGACGAGATGTTGACCGGCCAGTCAGAGGACGGCATGAAAGAACTGGTGGGCTATCGGTCCCGGTTGCGTAAGCTGCGCCGGATTTTCAGTTATCACCAGCGCGTTGCGGAGAATATTGTGCAGGTGGGAAGCCCGCACCTGGGGCAGGGTGACGATGAGTCGCAGCATTTTCGACGTGATGTTTTTGATCGCTGTGAGCGCTTGTACAGCCTGTGCAGCCTTTACTATGAATTATGTGGCGACCTGGTCGAGGGGCACATCTCGCTAAGCTCTCATAACCTCAACAACACCATGAAAGTCCTGACGATTATTACCGCTGTATTTGTCCCGCTGAGTTTTTTGGCCGGCGTTTATGGCATGAACTTCGAGTACATGCCGGAACTCAAGCATGAGAACGCCTATTTTGTGCTGCTGGGGGTAATGGCAGCGGTGGCGGGCTCAATGATCGTGCTGTTTCGTCGTATCAAGTGGTTGTGACGTCAGGCCACGGTTTTTGCAGGGCAAGCCGGCTTGTTTGAGGGGCTGCGATGTCTCGTTTTTCTTCCGTTTTCGCACTGCTTTTAGCGGCGATAGACAGGTCCACTGAGGTAACGGCGATGCCGGCCCGCGAGGGGTCGCTAAGTGGATAATATTATTGGAATAAGCGGTTGACATTGCCAGTGCCCATCTGGACAATATGCCGCCTTTCGGAGGGGTTCCCGAGTGGCCAAAGGGATCAGACTGTAAATCTGACGCGAAAGCTTCGGTGGTTCGAATCCACCTCCCTCCACCAAGTACGATCAAATCTGCGTGTTCGCAGGTGGCGGCTCGCAAAGTGATGCGCTGGTCTCGCCTGGCAGCGGTTTGTGTAAGTGTGTAGCGGGTATAGTTCAATGGTAGAACCTCAGCCTTCCAAGCTGATGATG
>TARA_R110002110_G_scaffold412641_1_pt1 | contig 56195 bp, 59 predicted proteins | sample TARA_R110002110 | Tara Oceans TARA_R110002110 (sample SAMEA4397330) | marine metagenome | biome: Polar Biome; feature: [SRF] surface water layer (ENVO:00010504); material: water (ENVO:00002006), including particulate matter (ENVO:01000060) such as... | depth 5 m | reverse complement strand
CTGCAAAGGGTGCTGGAAACCCATGTCCGAGAGCAGCTCGACGCCCTGGCAGACCTCAGGGTCTCGCTTGAATGAGGGTGATCATGATCACAGCCTGAACGACGGTGACCTGACCGAGGGTCTCGACCTTGGCTTCGAAGGTGCGGAGGACATCCTGCGGACCTGGCGTCGCGGGATGCGGCCCGATCCGGATCTGACGGTGTCGCAATGGGCCGACAAACACCGCAAGCTATCGTCGCGGGCCGCCGCTGAGCCAGGTCAATACCGGACAGCGCGGACGCCCTATCTGCGCGCGATTATGGATGCGCTGTCGCCTGGCCACCCAGCGCAAAGGATCAGCTTCATGAAAGCCGCGCAAGTCGGTGCGACGGAGGCGGGCAATAACTGGATCGGCTTTGTCATTCACCATGCGCCCGGGCCGATGCTGGCGGTGCTGCCCACGGTAGAGATGGCGAAGCGCACGTCGCGCGGGCGGATTGATCCGCTGATTGAAGAAAGCCCGGCGCTAAAGGAGCGCGTCAGCCCGGCCCGCTCGCGCGATGCGGGCAATTCGATGCTGTCCAAGGAATTCCCCGGCGGCATTCTGGTGCTGACCGGGGCGAATTCGGCGACGGGCCTTCGCTCGATGCCCGCGCGCTATGTCTTCCTCGATGAGGTCGATGCCTATCCGGCCTCGGCCGACGAGGAAGGCGATCCTGTCAGTCTGGCAGAGGCGCGCACCACGACCTTCGCGCACAGGCGCAAGGTGTTCATGGTCTCGACGCCGACGATCCGGGGGCTGAGCCGGATCGAGCGCGAGTTCGAGGCCAGTGATCAGCGGCGGTATTTTGTCCCGTGCCCGCATTGCGGCCAAATGCAATGGCTGCAGTTTGAACGGCTGCGCTGGGACAAGGGGCAGCCTGACTCCGCAGCCTACCACTGCGCAGGGTGTGAGAAACCCATCGCAGAGCACCATAAGACGGAGATGCTGGCGCGGGGCGAATGGCGGGCAACCGCTGTTAGCACCGATCCAAACGCGATCGGCTTCCACATCTCAGCGCTGTATTCGCCGATCGGCTGGAAAAGCTGGGAACAGGTCGCACGGGAGTGGCTGGCAGCGCAAGGCTCTGACGAGATGCTGCGCGCCGCGCGCAACACGCTGCTGGGCGAAACCTGGATTGAGAGCGGGGAGGCCCCGGAATGGCAACGCCTGGCGGATCGCCGCGTGTCTTTCCCGGCACAGATCCCGGCAGGAGGACTGTTCCTGACCGCCGGGGCAGATGTGCAGAAAGACCGGATCGAAGTGGATGTCTGGGCCTGGGGCCGTGGGCTCGAAAGCTGGCTTGTCGATCACGTCGTGATCCCGGGCGGGCCGGATGATCCGGCCTGCTGGGACCAGCTGACGTCGCTCCTTGGCCAGACATGGGTGCATGAACACGGCGCTGTCATGCCCCTTGCGAAGTTGGCCATCGACACAGGGTATGAGACGGCGGCCGTTTACGCTTGGTCTCGCAAGCAAGGGATCGCGCAGGTTGCACCCGTGAAGGGGCTCGAGGGGTTCAATCGGGCCACGCCCGTCTCGGGGCCGACCTTTGTTGATGCGACCGTTAACGGGCGCAAGCTCAAGCGTGGCGCGCGGCTTTGGACCGTGGCCACGGCCACGTTCAAGGCAGAGACCTATCGCTATCTTCGGATCGAAAAGCTGTCGGATGAAGATCGCGCGCTGGGCGTGGCACCGCCTGCCGGGACCATTCACCTGCCTGATTGGGCGGACAGCGAATGGTTGAAACAGCTGGTGGGTGAACAGCTGGTGACGATCCGCAACAAGCGCGGCTTTGCCCGCCAGGAATGGCAGAAGCTGCGCGAACGCAATGAAGCACTGGACACCCGCGTCTATGCACGCGCCGCGGCCTGGATCCTCGGCGCCGACCGCTTTGATGAGCGGATGTGGCGACAGCTGGAAAAACAGGCCGGGGTCGAGACCATCCCAGCTGCCACCAAAGCCGACACTGACACACTGTCCGAGCCTCAAGCCGGAAGGATTGCCGCCCCGCGCAAGCGCGGTTGGCGGGTAAGCACGCCAAAATACATGGAATGACCTATGACCCTCGATGATCTCAAATCACGCCACAGCGCGTTGCTGGCGGCCCGGTATAGCGGCACGCGCTCTGTGAGCTACGATGGCAAGACCCTGACCTATGGCACCGATGCTGAATTAACGGCCGCCGTCTTCGACATCGAACGGCGCATCGCAAAGGCCGAGCGCGGCACTGGGCGCATCTCTCGCCCCCATGCCGTAAAGGACCTGTGATGAATTGGAGGCAGCGCCTCGGGGCTTTTGTCGGTGGCTTTGATGCAGGCCAGCATCATCGCCGTCTGCGCGGGTTCCAGGCGACGCGCGCCCATGTGAATGCGCTGATTGCGGCGTCTGGACCTGATATCACTGCGCGCGCCCGCTGGTTGGTGCGCAACAATGGCTATGCGGCCAATGCGGTTGAGAGCTGGGCTGCAAATACCGTAGGCGACGGGATCAAACCAATCTCGCAAATTGCAGATGCGGCGCACAAGGAAGAACTGCAACGCCTTTGGCTGGCCTGGACCGATGAAGCAGACAGCGAAGGCCTGACCGATTTCTATGGGCTGCAACGGCGCGCGGCGCGCGAAGTGTTTCTGGCCGGTGAGGTCTTCTTTCGGATCAGGCCACGGCGCAGCAGCGACGGATTATCTGTTCCCTTGCAGCTACAGATGTTGCCCGCCGAAATGTTGCCGCTGCATCAAACGGGTATGGCTGGCAATGGGAATGCCATCCGTCAGGGGATCGAGTTCGACCGGGTCGGACGCCGTATGGCCTATCACTTCCTGCGCCGACATCCGGGCGACAGCACCGATCCAGGGTTGGCGGGCGAAATGGTGCGCGTACCCGCCTCAGAGGTCATCCATGTCATCGACCCCGTCGAAGCGGGTCAATTGCGTGGGGTCTCAAAGCTGGCACCGGCCATCGTGAAGCTGTTTCTGCTCGATCAGTATGACGATGCCGAGCTCGACCGCAAAAAGGTCGCCGCGATGTACGCGATGTTCGTCACCTCGCCCGCACCAGAAAACCCCCTGCTGCCGTCCGAGGATGACGACACGCTGGGCGGCTTCGAGATCAGCCCCGGCCAGGTTGTGCGACTGGATCCGGGCGAGGATGTGACCGTGGGCCAACCTGCAGATTCAGGCGCGACCTATGAGCCGTTCCAATACCGCACGCTGCTTCAGGTCGCCTCGGCGCTGGGCATTCCTTATCCTTATCTAACCAATGATATGGTGAAAGGTAACTTTTCGAACTCGCGCCTTGCACTTATCGAATTTCGGCGTCGCGTTTCGGCCTGGCAGCATTCGGTGATGGTCTTTCAACTGTGCCGTCCTGTCTATGCGCGCTGGATGGACGCGGCCGTGCTGTCGGACGCATTGGTTCTGCCCGGCTATGAGGTCGACCGGTCGCGGTTGCTTGCCGCAAACTGGCTGCCAACCAAATGGGATTGGGTCGATCCACTCAAAGACGCCAATGCCGAGATCGCCCAGATCGAAGCAGGTCTCAAATCCCGCACGCAAGCCATCGCCGAGCGCGGCTATGACGCAGAACAGGTCGACCGCGAGATTGCGGCGGAGCGCGAGCGCGAGCGATTGCTGGGGCTGGACTTCCGCAGACCGGGATCACCCGCGCAAGGCGTGCAGGCGGTGCCGAGCTCAGAGGAAGATGACGGCGAAGACACCGACCCGACAGATGAAACCGATGGCGCGGAGGACAATCCGCGCAATTCTGAGGACCAGCCCTGATGCTCCATGCCCGCATTGCCACGCGCGCCTTCAACACGCCTCTGCTGGTTGAGCCCTCCAAAGCCATAGCGTTTCTGTCGGGGCTCGGGCCGCGCATTCTCGGGCGACAGGTCGAAACGACAGACCAAGGCACTGCACTGGAAAGCGCGCCGATGCGAACGGCCCGCGCGAGCATTCTGGCGGGAGGGCTTGCCGAGGGCTTTGGCCAGCACAGTGAGGGCCTCTATCCAGTTATTGATGGCATCGCCGTGATCGAGATCTCCGGTGTGTTGATCCACCGCGGCGGCTGGATCGGCCAGTCCTCTGGCCAGACCAGCTATGAAGGGATCGCGGCGCAGATCGATGCCGCAGAGGGGGACCCGTCTGTGCGCGGCCTTGCGTTGGAAATCGACAGCTTTGGGGGCGAAGTTGCGGGGATATTCGACCTCGCAGATCGCATTCGTGCAATTCGGGCGAGCAAGCCGGTCTGGGCCTTCGTGGCTGAGCACGCCTTCTCGGCAGGATACGCGCTGGCCAGCCAGGCTGATCGCATTCTGCTGCCCCGCACCGGTGCCGTTGGCAGCATCGGTGTGGTCGTGATGCATGCCGACCTCAGTGGCGAGCTTGATCAGGATGGTGTGCGCGTGACCTTGATCCATTCAGGGCGGCATAAAGTGGATGGCAATCCGTATCAGCCCCTGCCGGATGCCGTTCGTGATGACATCCAGCGGGAGATCGATGTGCTGCGGTTCCTCTTTACGCAGACCGTCGCGGCGGGACGTGCGGAACGGTTGAGCCAGGAGGCCGCCCTCGCGACCGAAGCCGCAACCTATCGCGGGGCAGACGCTGTCGCCGCGGGTCTCGCCGATGAGGTCATCGATCTGCAGCGCGGTTTTGCTGCGTTCCGACAGCGCCTCGCAAACACGCCAACACTGGCACCCGCGCGCGCGACAGCGCTCCAGTCCCGCAAACCAACCCAACCGAAAAAGGAGGCACAGATGGCCACCCAAACTGACACCAGAGACATCACAAACAGCACTGCAGAGAATGATGCTGAAGATACCCTGCGAGAAGAGACTCCCGATGAGGCAACAATTCCGCAGGATGGACTTTCCACTGCCGGTGATGATCAACCTGCCGCCCCGGCCACGCCCCCTGCGGCACCCGCACCGCCGGTCTCGGACGCAGCGCAGCCGGGCAATCTGGCAGAGTTGTCGGCAAAACTGCGCAACGAGGCCGCAGATATTGCCGAGATCGCAGCACAAGCGGGACGGCTTGGCATTGCCATTGATGCTGCAAAAGCACTCCGGGAAGGCACCACGCCCGAGGCATTGCGTTCGCTGGTGTTGCAGCGTGCTGCCGCGGCAGCCGATGCGCGTGATATCGTGGCAGCGCCACCATCACCTGTTTTGCCCCAGACCGCAGAAAGCCCAATCGTGGCCGCCGCAAAACGCGCGGCCTCTGCAGAGGCAAAGGGCTGAAACCCCTCTCATCCCTGAAACCATGCCACCTGATCCCCCGCCGATCCTCCCCGGCGGGGGATTTCTTTTTGCACCCAGATCACAAGGATCCCCGACATGAACGTCCTGACCCAGCCGCCCACCATGGGCGATGTTCTTAAATATGAGGTCAACCCGAACTTCACCCGTGAGAGCGTGACGCTTCTTGCGGGCACCAATTACCCAGTCGGCGCAGTGCTTGGCCGCATCACAGCCAGCAGCAAACACAAGCTGGCAACTTCGGGCGGCTCAGACGGCGCGCAGACGGCGGCCGCCATGCTACTCTATCCCGTCGATGCCACCGATGCTGATGCCACTGGCATTGTCATCGCGCGCGGCCCAGCCATCGTCGCTAAAGCCGCTTTGGTCTTTGATGCCACCGTAGATGACGCGGCCAAGACCGCCACTAAACACGGTCAGCTGGCTGCGCTGGGCATCATCCCGCGCGATACCGCCTGATTGGTAGCACGCAGCATCCCGCATGCGCCGACACATTAGCGTCGATCACCGCCAAACCACGTTTCAGCCCTCATTCCCTCGGAGTAACTCATGACCCTCACCCGTAATCCCTTCGACGCGGGCGGCTATTCGCTCGCAGATATGACGCAGGCCATCAACATCCTGCCCAACCTCTACACTCGCCTGGGTCAGATCGGCCTGTTCCGCTTTGAGGGTGTCACACAGCGCTCCATCGTGATCGAACAGCGTGAAGGGGTGCTGAGCCTGCTGCCCTCAGTGCCACTGGGTGCCCCCGCCACCGTCGGCAATCGCGAGCAGCGTTTCATGCGCAGTTTTGCGCTGCCTTGGATCCCTCATGATGACGTAATACTGCCCTCAGATATCCAAGGCATGCCTGCGTTGGGCCTCTCGGATGCTGCTGATCCGCTGGTCGAGGTGATGAACCGCAAGCTAACGCTGATGCGCCGCAAACATGCCCAGACCCGCGAATACATGGAGATGAATGCCCTGCGCGGTATCGTCAAGGACGGCGCAGGCACCACGCTTTACGACTATTTTACCGAGTTTGGCCTCGAGAAGATCTCGATCGACTTTGTGTTTGGGACTGCTGGCACAAACGTGCAGGGCAAGGTGCGCAGCGTGCTGCGCGCTATGGAGGACAATCTGCTCGGCGAGACCATGACCACCGCTCATGCGCTGGTCAGCTCGGAATTCTTCGACAAGCTGATCAGCCACCCCAAGACAGAGGAAGCCTATAAGTTCTTCTCCGCCACCGGTGGCCAGCCGCTGCGCGAAGACATGCGCCGGGCCTTTCCTTTTGCGGGCATTCTGTTCGAGGAATACAATGGGTCTGTCACGCTCTCGAACGGCACCTCAGAGCGGTTGATCCCCGCTGGTGAAGGGATCGCCTTTCCGCTGGGCACCTTCGATACCTTTACCACTTACGGCGGACCGGCCAACCTGCTCGAGACCGCAAATACCATCGGCCTGCCGCTTTATGCGCGTCAGATGATCGACGCCAAGGGCCGCTGGATCGATCTGATGACTGAAACCTCGATCCTGCCGGTGAACAAGCGACCCCGCATGGCGATCCGCCTGCACAGTGGCAATTGATGGGTGGCCAGCTTGTCCGTGTTCACTGCTGTGATCGACACGCTCTTCGCGGACAACAACATCGCCCGTGATGCGATCTACATCGCGGGCGATGGTCCGACCCAACTCGTCCGTATCGTCACACGCCGCGCGGATGACATCACCAGTTTTGGCGACGCGCGCATCTGGTCGGAGACAACCCGCATCGACCTGCGCGTGGCAGAGGTGGCGACCCCGCGTCCTGGCGATCGCCTTGAGATCGACGGCGACGCCTTCCTTATTCAGGGCGAGCCCACGCGCGATCGCGAGCGGCTGGTCTGGACCATAGATTTGAGACCCGCATGAAACTCAATGTAACCATCACCCCAAACCTCGCCGCACTCATGGCCGCAGAAATCAAGGCGGGGGAAAAGGCGGTGACAGCGGCCATGCGCGCGGCTGGCACACAGCTCAAATCCGACTGGCGGGGCCAGATCACACAAGCGGGGCTTGGGCGACGGCTGGGCAATTCGATCCGCAGCCAGACCTATCCAAAAGTCGGGGAGAGCATCGATGCCGCAGCCCTTGTGTGGTCGAAAGCGCCTGTGATCATCGGTGCCCATGACACTGGACCATTGATCCGGTCCAAGGACGGGTTCTGGCTGGCGATCCCGACAGAGGCTGCAGGCAAAGGCGCGCGGGGCGGCCGGATTACCCCCGGCGAATGGGAGCGGCGACGCGGGCTCCGGCTCCGGTTTGTCTATCGCAGGCGGGGACCGAGCTTGCTCGTGGCAGAAGGGCGGCTGAATGCACGCGGGGTTGGTGTTGCATCGCGCTCAAAGACGGGGCGCGGGCTAACCACAGTGCCGATCTTTCTGCTGGTCCGGCAAGTCAAACTGCGCAAGCGGCTGGATCTGGAGCGCGATGCTGCAAAGGCGCAGGCCGCCCTGCCGAGGCAGATCGTGGCCAAGTGGGTAGAAGACAAGGTTTAATTCCGGCTCGACAGAGAGGCACCTATGGCATATATTGCCAGAACTCTAATGGAGGCTGACATGAGCACACGAAATGTCGTTCTGACGGACACCCAATCTACGTTGATCGATCAGCTTGTGTCGACTGGCCGATACCAGAACGCCTCTGAGGCGCTGCGAGCGGGCTTGCGGCTTCTTGAGCGGGAAGAAGCGGAATTCAGTGAGCTGCGGAATCGGCTATCATCCGGCTTGGCCGAAGCACGCCAGGGTGATCTGGCCGCAGGCAGCGGTGAAGAAGCAATCCGCCGCGCTTTTGCTGCTGCGCGTCCCCATAACTGATGTTGAAACCTTGGCGTCTGACACGGCAGGCAAACGCATCGATTGCAGAGATCGCGGTCTGGACGCATGAAACCTTTGGGCCGAGACAGGCCGCAGCCTATGAAGACGACCTGATTGCACGCTGTGTAGATATTGCCGCCGGAACGGCAGCCTCTCAGGACTGCCGTCGCCTAATCGATCCCGATCTCCCCGAGGATCTGCGCTTTGCACGGGCCGGTCAGCATTTTGTCGTCTTTGTCGCGTATCCAGAGCAGATCATCATTATCGACTTTCTGCACAGCCGAAGCGACTTGCCGCGCCGAATGGCCGGACTTTCTCTGCGGTAGGCCAAAAGCGAACAATAACGCCGGGCCGACTATTGGCCCTGCTCGTCAAGCTGCGCAAACGGCTGGATCAGGCGCTCGATGCCAACGCGGCGCAGGAGCGCATTCCGGGGGCGATTGCAGTCAATTTGGTAGAGGGGCGGTAATATGGTGTTGATTTTCAACCAAGAGTTGCTCGTACATCTGCCATCGGAATAAAGACGCGGTGCGGATTGTCGGGATCCTCAAGATGTTGGAAGCCGAGTTCAGCATAGAATTTCCAGCGGCGCTCGAAATGGTCATCCTGGAGTACGTCGAGTGTGATGGCTGCGGCACCCATCTGGTCAGTAATCTCGAGGCAGCGCTTCATTGCATCGATCACAAGTGCTGTTCCAAGGCCCATACCTTGTGAGTTTTCGTGCACGGCTACTGCACGGATGTAGATTACCGGAATGTCGGGTATGCCAGCGCGCTGCCACTTTTTCAGACCAAGATTGGCCCGAACGGCCATCGCACCGAGTGTATAGAAGCCGAGCACGGCGGGATCGTCGCCATCTGTTGCGATATATGCTGTGACCATTCCAGCCTTGATCTGATCTGAAAGCGATGATTTCAAAAAGTTATCGATGGGCGCAAATCCGCAAGAAAAGGCGCTGCGATCATGCAGCGCCTTGTCGAATTCGGCGATTGTGAGGGCTGCCGTGTCCGCCGTGGTCTCAGTCGGCATCCTTCAGGAGGCCCTTCGACGCTTCGGCGGCGCGTGCCAGACCAGGCACAACCTTTCCGGGCAACGCGACAGCGGCCTTGAAAGCTTCAAACGCGTCAATGGGCAGAATGGAGAGAGATATTCGCTGTTCAACTTCATGCGCACGCAGAAGGGCCGCCTGACGAATAAAGTCAGCTTCCTGGAGACCCGTGGCAGCAGCTGCAGCCTTTATGCGCTCTTCATCAGCACGATGCATGCGTACCTCTTTGCGCGCTTCCATCTTGCCTGGAGTAGGTGTGGCGGTTTTGATCGCAAACATAGTCAGTCTCCTTCGCTGACACGCGTACGGTATAACGCCGTACATGTCAATGATCACCATGGGGATGATCAGCGTCGGCCACATCAGAAATATCAGGTTAACCACGGTGATGATCCCCTCGACCATCCAACCAACGATGGAATACTACAATGCCACCATCCCGAGAACCCATCCTCACCGCCTTAGCGGACCTGTTGCGCACCGTGCCCCATGTGCCAGTGTTGCGTGGCGAGGTCCTGCCGGAGCGCATCTCCCCGGCGGGTCTGATGATCCTGCGTGACGGCGATCCCGGCGATCCTGCAGTGACGCTGTCACCGCTCGCCTACCATTACCAGCATCGCGCCGAGCTTGAAGTCATCGTGCAGGGCGCGGACCGCGACACTGCCTTTGCATCCCTTTGTGCCCAGATCGGCGCTGTCATTCGTGCAGACCGCACGCTCGGCGGGCGTTGCGATTGGGTTGAGGCGGAAGCGCCGCAGCCCGTGGATCTGCCCGTTGAGGGGGCCGCCAGTCTGAAGGCGGCGGTAATTTCGGTCGTGCTGCATTATTCAACGTCAGACCCGCTGGCCTGACCCACCCCACAACCTGAGGAGAACACAATGGCACGCGCACAAGGCGCGCGGGCGCAGATGGCGCTCGCTTACGAATCCGTCTACGGCACGCCGCCCGCAAGCGGTTATTTCAAGATGCCCTTCGCCAGCGCAACGCTTGGCGCGGAGCAACCACTGCTCGAGTCGGAGCTGCTCGGCTATGGCCGGGATCCGCTCGCGCCGATCAAGGACGCGCTCACCAGCGATGGCAACGTGGTGGTACCAATCGATGCGATCGGCTTTGGCTACTGGCTGAAGGCGGCGTTCGGCGATCCGGCCACAACCGGCGCCGAGGCTCCCTATACCCACGAGTTCCGCTCGGGCAGCTGGACCCTTCCAAGCCTCGCCATCGAGATCGGCATGCCAGAGGTGCCGCGCTTCGCGATGTACGCTGGCTGCGTGGTGGACCAGCTGTCCTGGCAAATGCAGCGCTCCGGCCTGCTGACTGCCTCCGTCAGCCTCATTGCTCAGGGCGAGACCCCGGCGATCACCACCGGCGCAGGCACACCGACCGAGATCGCGCTGCAGCGGTTTGGCCATTTCAACGGGGCGATCAAGCGCGACGGGGTAGCGCTGGGCAATGTGGTCTCGACCCAGATTACCTATGGCAACAACCTCGACCGCATCGAGACGATCCGCGCCGACGGCAAGATCGATGGGGCCGATCCCTCGATGGCGATGCTCTCCGGCAGCATGGAGGTCCGCTTTGCCGACACCACGCTGATGGACCAGGCGATCGACGGCACGACCTGCGCGCTTGAGTTCGGCTACAGCCTGCCCACCGGCGAGAGCCTGACCTTCACTGCGCATTCCGTTTACCTCCCGCGTCCACGCGTTGAGATCGGTGGGCCCCAAGGCGTGCAGGCCACATTTGATTGGCAGGCCGCCAAAGACGCCACCTTGGGCCGGATGTGCACCGTCACGCTCATCAACGGCGTGGAGGTCTATTGATCATGCTTAAACTTGACCTCTCGACCGACCCGCGCTGGCTCGATCTCGCCCCCGGCGTCCGCGTGCGCTTGCTCCCACTCACCACCGCGCTGATGGTGACCACCCGCAACGATCCCAGCATCGAAGCGCTCCCCGAGGACGCCAGCAACGAGGACCGCGCTCTGGTCTTTGCCAAAGCGCTGGGGCGGCGCGCTGTCGTGGAATGGGAGGGCGTGGGCGACATCGACGGCAACGTTCTGGACCTCACCCCCGAAGGTGTCGACGCCTTGCTCGACATCTATCCGATCTTCGAGGCCTTCCAGGCAGGCTACGTCGCCAAAGCACTGGTGTTGGATCAGGAAAAAAACGTCTTCGCGCCCTTGCCGACTGGCACTTCAGCGGGGGCGATCGCTACTGCGAGGCTTGCGAAGCCCTCGAGGCCTGCAAAGTCCCGTGCCCGGACTGCCCGCAAAAAATGAACCAACCCCAGACTTTCGAGGGTGTGCAGGTCTGGGATCTGGTCGGACGGCTGGGCGGCCAGCTGCGGGCAACGCAGCAGACAATTCTCGGCTGGGACATGGGCGCTGCGCTGGCCATGGCGCAGGCGCTGGGCGTGAACGGCCTTGTAGCGATGGAGCTGCTGCCCGAGATCGAAGCCATCATGGTCAAACGCGTGAATGAACAAATTGGAGGGCTGGATGGCCGATAAACGCGTCTTCGTGCGCCTCGCAGCCGTTGGCGGACGACAAGTAAAGGCGGAGCTGACAGGCATTGGCGACGCTGGCGCCCGTGGCCTCGGCCGTCTGTCTCGGGAGGTCGATCTGGCCAATGCACGCCTCGCCGCGTTCACGCGCCGGGCCAAGATCGCAGCTGCGGCAGCAGGTGCCGCTGTGGTGGCGGCAGGTGCTGCAATGATCCGGTCGGGGCTGCAAACCATCGACGTGACCGCCAAGCTGGCGCAATCGCTGGATACAACCGTCGAAAGCCTGCAGGTGCTGGAGCGGGCCGCTGACCTCTCGGGCGTCTCCATGGGCAATGTCGAGCAGGCAACGGTGCAGCTGACACGGCGGCTTAGCCAGGCTGCCGCCGGTGCGGGCCCTGCCGTCGATGCCCTTGACCGCCTTGGGCTGTCGGTCAGCGAGTTGCAAAATCTGCCGCTCGATCAGCGCATCGCTTTGATCCAGGACCGGCTGGCGGAGTTCGTGCCCGAGGCAGAGCGTGCAGCTGTCGCCTCGCAGCTCTTTGGCGATCGCGCGGCCCTCGTGTTCACACGCATTGATACCGCGACGCTGCGCCAGGCCACCGCTGATGTGAATGATTTTGGCATTGTTGTCTCCGAGCAGGACGCGGACCAGATTGAGCGCACCAACGACGCGATCTCGCGCCTCGGCCTAATCTGGCGCGGCGTCTCGAACCAGCTGGCGGTCGCTGCCGCGCCCGCGCTTGAGGCGGTGGCAGATGCGCTGGCGGCTATGGCGCGCACCACCGGGCCTCTTGGAAGTGCCATTCAGGGTCTGTTTGAGAACATCGGACGGCTGACCACATTCGCCGTGACCTTCGCAGGCGTGATGGCGGGCCGCTGGGTGGCTGGGCTTGTGGCCGCGACCTTCTCGGTCAGCGGTCTGGTGACCAGCCTGGTCTTCTTGCGGGCCGCACTGATCCGCACCGGCATCGGGGCACTGATCGTGGGCGCGGGCGAGCTGGTCTACCAGTTCACGCGGCTTGTGGCCGGTGCGGGCGGCATCGGCAACGCGCTGGACCTGCTCAAGGACGTGGCGCTCGAAGTCTGGGACCGGGTATCGCTCAGCGCGGATGCAGCTTGGGCGCGCGTGGAAGCCGGATGGGCCACGGCGCAGGCTGGTATTTACGACGGTCTGCAAGATGCAACAGCGGCGGTGGTCGGCTGGGCAAACAGCACCGTCAACACATTCGAGGGCACGTTCCTTGCGGTACAGGCCATCTGGGGCGCGCTGCCGGATGTGTTCGACCGGGTTGGGGCCCTTGCGATCAATGGCCTTGTCGAGGTCATGCAGACCGGCATTGCAGGCATCACCGAGGCGATCAACGGCGTGCTGACCCTTGGAGGCCTACGTCCTGAATGGGCCATCGCAGCACCTGATCTCTCGGAATGGAAGTCTGCGGTCCCCGAAGCCGTCAATTTGGGAGAGCGTGCGCGGGAGGCCTACGACAGTGCCTTTTCGGACAATCCCTTCCAGGTGCCTGAGCTCTTTGGCGGCACGGCAGATGATGCGCACGGCAGAGCAGCAGGCTATTCCGAGGCGGCAGGCATGCTGTCAGACGCAGCTTCGCGACCAATGACCGCTTGGCAGGCGTTGAAGGATGCAATTTCGGGCGCGGGTGATGAAGGCGAAGCGGCGCTGGAAAGTGCAGCAACCTCAGCGGACCGGTTCAACGATGCGCTGGAGGAGACCGAGGGACAGGCCGGGCGCGCAGGTGGTGCGGCAAAGCAGGCGGGCGCCGACGCAGCAGAGGGTGCAGAGGCAGCCGCCACTGGCTGGCAGGCCGTGGTGAATGCGGTCAGCGAATACGCGAACAAAGCCCGCGATGTAGGTGCAGACATCGGCAACGTGCTGGTGAGCGCGTTTCAAAGTGCGGAAGATGCGATTGGGAACTTCGTAAAGACCGGCAAGCTGGACTTTAAAGGCCTGGTCACATCGATGATCGCGGACCTCGCGAAGCTCGGCGCGCGCAAGTTCATCCTAGGCCCCATCGCCAATGCCCTCTCCGGCGCGCTGGGCAACCTCGGCGGCATGTTTGCCGGTGTCTTCCACCAGGGCGGTATTGTCGGTGGTCCTGCGCCCTTGCGCATGGTGCCTGCCATGGCATTCGCCAACGCGCCCCGGATGCACGAGGGTGGCTGGGCCGGGCTCAAATCAGACGAGGTCCCGGCGATCCTGCAGCGTGGCGAGCGCGTTCTGTCCCGCCGAGAAACGCGGGACTTCGGCGGCAACAATGGTGGCAGCGTCACAGTCAACATCCAGACCCGCGACGCGGAGAGCTTTCGGCAGAGCCGTACGCAGGTCGCAGCCGATATCTCGCGCGCGGTCTCAATGGGCCGGAGGGGCATGTAATGGCGTTTCACGAGGTGCGATTCCCCGACAACATCAGCCGCGGTGCGCGCGGCGGGCCACAGCGCCGCACGCAGATTGTCGAGCTTGCTTCTGGTCGCGAGGAGCGGAACGCTTCTTGGTCTGCATCCCGACGCCGCTACGACGTCTCCTACGGGATCCGGCGCGCGGATGATCTGCACGCGGTGGTCGCCTTCTTTGAGGCCCGCCTCGGGCGGCTCTACGGCTTCCGCTTCAAGGATTGGGCAGATTACAAATCCTGCGCGCCCTCAAAGGGTATCTCCGAGATGGATCAGGTGATCGGCACCGGGGATGGCGAGACCACAGCGTTCGCGCTGACCAAAGCCTATGGCACCGCACCCCACATCTACCAGCGCCGGATCGAAAAGCCTGTGGCTGAAGCTGTCCGCGTCGCCTTGGGCGGTGCCGAGCAGTTCAACGGCTGGTCGAGCGACCCCACCACCGGAATCGTTACGTTTGAGGTCGCCCCCGATCCGGGCGTCGTCCTCACTGCCGGGTTCGCCTTCGACGTCCCCGTCCGCTTCGACAGCGATCTGATGGACATCACCCTCGATATCGAACGCCTCGGCTCGATCACCTCAATCCCGCTTGTGGAACTCCGGCTCAGCTAAGGACCCCGCCCATGCAAACCTATACGCCCCTTGAATATCGCCCCGGCGATACTCCCCAGCTTTACAACGTCGACGGCGGGCTCGTCACGCAGAACGTAGACGGCAAAGTCATCCGCCTCAATTCCAGCCAGCAGGTCACAGCTATCGCGCCAGTGCCGATCGAGGCTGATGAGCGCTATGCATTCCGCGCGGTGTTTCGGCGTGCCACCAACAGCCCTGATCCTTCTGATGATGCGATTGCCTGCGGCATTGACTGGCTGGCGGCGGACAAGACCGCGCTTTCCAGCACGACCGTGAACACCATCCTCAACTTCACCGTCGCGGATGGGCGGCGCGAGGTTCGCACCTCGGTCGTGGCAGAAGCCGATGGCCCCTCCAGCGTCGTGGCCCCAATCGGCGCACGCTACGCCATTCCCTGGGTGCGCACGTTCGGAATCAACCACGCCACCGACGTCGAGGTCTGCAGCCTCGAGCGGCTGCCCTTTGTCTCACTGCCCGTCGCGCGCACCTTCTATGTCACCATGGACGGCAAGGACCTCAACGAAGGCTCCTCGCTGACCGCTCCCTTGGCCAGCATTGCTGAGGGCCTCGCGCGCGCAGCCGCTGTGGCTCAGCCCTGCGTGGTGATCGTCCAGCCTGGCGAATACACCGTGCCCCCCGATACCGTTATCCCGGCCAATTGCGCCCTTTACGGCTACGATCTGCGCGTCACCAAGCTGAGCCTGCCGCCCGGCCAAGAGGTGAACAACATGTTCCAGATGTCCAACGGCATCAAAGCCCGTGGCTTTACCTTCTCAAATCTGCGCCATGAACCCTACACGCTGGCGGGCGGACCACCGCAAAAAGGCTGGGCTTTCGTCTTCAAGCCCGGCGAGCTTCTCACCCGCTCGCCCTATATTGCCGATTGCTCGCAACTGCATGGCTTCACCCAAGACCAGATGAGCCTGCCGATCGACAAAGCCGCAGGCAATCCGCTGATGCCGCGCGGCGGGGGCAACCTGCTGGCCGATGGATCGGTGCTGGCCCCGTCCTCCCCGCTGCGCTCGGTCGTGGTCGACAGTTTTACCGCAATCAACCCCAATGGCGTCGGCTATGCCGTCACCCGCAACGCCTTTGTCCAGCTGGTCTCAGTATTCACCAACTGGGCCCGCGTCGGCCTCTGGGCCCATGACGGCGGCCAGATCACCGTCGCCAACTCCAACAACACCTTTGGCGATTACGCGCTCGCCGCCACGGGGTTTCGCAACACGGTGCAAATCGAAGGGCTGGCCGGAACCGGCGTGCTGGCCTCGCACACCGCCGCTGCCAACACCCTCACCGCCCAGACCGAGGCCATCATCACCGCCCTGATGGGCACCCGCTATCCAACCCTTGCAGGCTTCAATGGCCTCTCGGACCGCGACAAGGCCTTCACCGAGCGCGACACACGCACCCTGCTGCGCAGCCTGATCAATGATCTGCGCTCAGGCCAGGACCGCGGCGCGCAGTTCTTTACCAAAGGGCTTTTTGACTGGAATGCCAACTACGCCTTTTCCGTCGCCCTCGTGCCGCTGTTTCTGGCCACCTGGGAGCAGGTCCGCCTCGAGCTGGTCGACCGGATCACCGACAACGCGGCACAGGCGATGATCACCGCCCTGATCGGGCTGATCTCCGACGTGGTCACGCGCCCGCAGGATTACCGCCTGGGCTTTGCCTCCGTCATCGAGGCCACCGGCCAGCAGTTCAGCTACGCAGGCTCCGGCGTCAATTACAACGCGCTGCCCTTCAGCCAACGCGGCACCGGCCGCGCCCCTGATCCCGCCAGCACCCTGCTCAAGACCGGCGGCGGCCGGATCTATGCCACTTTCTCCACCGAGGTCGGCGACACCTATCTCGGCGAAGACCTACGGGTGGATTTCGAGCGCAACACCATCGAAGGCCAGGCCTTCTCGCGCGGTGTGCAAAACATCGCCCTTCCTCTCATCATCGGTCTCGGAGCTTGAACCCATGGTCACCATCACCACACCGCGCCCACCCCTCAATCTGTTTGAGGTGGTTCGTGTTCCGCTCACCGAAGAATGGGAGACCGTCTATGACGTCCCCGATTATCTGATCCCCGGTGAGGGTCCAAACCCCGCCCGCAGCATCGGCACCGCCGCCATCATGACCGGCGTGCTGATCACCCCCACCGCCGAGGCCGCCGTGCGCGTCTCGATCCGGATCCTCGCGCTCAACAACACGCCCTGGCTGCTGCTCGATCGCGGCTTCGCGCCTGCAGGCGATGTCCTCTCCATCGGGCTCGACCGCCAGGTGCTGCGCACCGGCGAGCGCTTCCAGATGAAGGTTGAGGCCAGTGAGGCGGCCATCGCGCATTTCTCCTTCATTCTCAACCAACGCGAAGATTTTACGGTGATCGCATGAGCATCCTGCGCTACGCCACCGGCCGCGGTCGCTTTGTTGGCCAGTCCCTTATCTACCCCGTCCCGATCCCGCTGGATGCTGCGCAGTATTTCGGGGCGGCGGTGGTGGGCGAGAACGGCCAGTTCTACTATTCCAACGGGCTGGAATGGATTGTGCCCATCGAGGATAACGAGATCCTGCGCCCCTCGGCCCTCGTGCCCTTCAGCGTCGATGAGCGCACCCAGCTGCGCCTGACCACGTTTCGCTCGCCTGCGGGCCTCGAGCAGACCGGCATCATCTTCGAGATTTCCAGCAACGGCGTGGATTTCGACGGTGCGCTGACGCGCATCATACCGGGCTTTGGCAATGCCTATCAGCTGGAATTCCCCGAAGACGGCTTTGGCCCCGGCGACCGCGTGCTCTGGCGCGCGGCCTATACTGGCACCAGCGGCGCACAATCGAACTTCTCTGTCCCCTATGCCCAGACCTTCCCCGAGCTGATCTCTCGCCCCACACCCATCACCCGCGAGAACGCCATCTCCGGCGCGGTGCGCATCACCGATTTCGAGAGCGCGTCGCTCTTTGGCTATGGCTACGGCGAGACCCAGACCGCGTTCTATGCGCCCGATGCCACGCCCGGCGTCGATGCGCCCCTGATCACTGTGACCCAAACCGGCGGCGCCATCACCACCGTCCCGATCCCGCCGCTGGAGCCTGCTGCCAACTATCTCTGGCGCAGCCGCTATGGAGGGCGGCTCAATACCACGGCCCCGATGATCTATTCCGCCTGGTCGTCGCCGCGCAGCTTCTTTCTCGGCGCAGCTTCCCTGATCCTGACCTATGATCTGGCGCTGGCCACCGCACGCACGATTTATGTTCCTCTCGGAGGTGGGACGATCAACAACCCCCTCGATGTAATCATCGACTGGGGCGACGGCAGCTCTGAGCGCTTCACCACCGACGGGATCAAGCCGCATACATATGCCGAGGGTCCAGGTTCGCGCGTCACCGTCACCATCACCGGTCGCCTTGATTGGTATGGCACCACCCAACCCATCGACCAGGCAGGCCTGATCCGCGTCGAGAACATCGGCTTTGCCATGGGCCTCACCTCCCTGCGCGGTGCCTTCCGCCAAACCACCATGGCGCTCGATTACATCACCCCGAACATCCCCGAGACCGTCACCAGCTTTGAGGAGCTGTTTCGGGAAAGCGGCTGCACCGCCGATCTGCGCGATATGGACACCCGCAACATCACTAGCCTGCGCCAGATCTTCCGCTCATCCATCGGCACTGGTCCCAATTGCGCCAACTGGGACGTCGGCCAAGTCACCGATGTCTTTCAGGCCTTCTATTTTGCCCAGATGAACAGCCCCTTCTCAAAGGGCAACTGGATCAGCCTCACGAGCATGCAGAGGATGTTTTTTGACAATGCCGGGTTCAACCAGCCTATCGGTTACTGGGACGTCTCTGGCGTGACAAACATGTCAGAAATGTTCGGACGCGAGGCGATGACCAATGGCCTGGCCTCCACGTTTGATCAAGACATAAGCGATTGGGACGTCCGAAGCGTCACGGACATGTCATTCATGTTTGGCCAGAGGGCTTTCGCGGGCACCAGCGGTTCAGTGATCTTCAATAACGGCGGTTCCGGGAACATCAACAACTGGAACGTATCCAGCGTCACAACGATGAGGGGAATGTTTGGAAGTGCGCGCGATGGCTCGCGGATATTGTTCAATCAACCTATCGGCAGCTGGGACACGGGGAATGCTACCGACATGGCGCTGATGTTTTCTGGTGCATCCAGATTCAACAGGCCCATCGGAAACTGGAACGTGTCTCGTGTGACAGATATGTCAAACATGTTCGAATTACCGCCCGGACTTAATGCCACAGGCCATTTCAACCAGAACATCGGGAACTGGGATGTCTCGAGCGTGGCGAATATGGAGGCCATGTTTGCCAACCTGTATGAGTTCAACAACGGTGGCTCTGCGTCGATCAATACCTGGGACGTCTCCAGCGTGACCAACATGCGCGCAATGTTCAGTGCAGCCCGCTCGTTCAATCAGCCGATCGGCAGCTGGGACGTCGCCCGCGTGAGCGACATGCGGTCCATGTTTATGGCGCAGACAGCCGGGCCACTTGGCCCGATGCTGTTCAACCAGGACATCACAGGATGGGACGTCTCAAGCGTTACGACAATGGATAACATGTTCGGCGGAGCGGGAGAGTTGCTGCTGAATTCGCCAAAGCTGTTTAACCAGCCAATCGGCAGCTGGGACGTCTCGAATGTCGCGTCGATGCGCTTCATGTTTGGGCGTCAAAGCGTCAATCAAGATTTGCGACTGGACCAGGCTTTCGACCAGGACCTTTCCGGCTGGAGCCTTCGTCCCGGCGGTGTCGATATGACGGGCTTCATGGCTCTGGTAAGGACACCGTGGAGCCAGGAGAACTACTCCAGAACGTTGACGGGTTGGTCAAACAAAGCCGCTGACAACAGCGGGCCGCTCAGTGCCAACCCGACCTTCTTCGGGTCAGAGTATAACACCACGGCCTACCGGCCGGGCGCGCGCTTTGCATCCGCACCGCCCGCCCGCGCCTTTCTGACCTCACCGCGCAGCCTCAGCGTCACAGGTGCCACTGCGCCCGAGGCCGATGGTCTCTATCCCTTTGACGCCGCCGCTGGCGTCTATCTCAACGCCGATGGCTGGTATTTCCTCAAGACCGGTACCGACTGGATCCTCTACGACCCAGACGACACCCAGCAGGCGACCGGCACCGGCACCGGCCCCTGGGACGCCCCCACCTGGACCGGTGCCCTTGCAGCCGCAACCGTCCTTATCAATGGCGCCGCTTGGACCATCGCAGGAGATACCCCCGCATGACACACGACTTCACAGCCATGATCCAGACCTTCTGGATCGCCCACAGTCCGACCGATATTCAAAGCGGCACACTGAAGCCCGGTGAGCGAATCTCGACGGGGCTGGACCATCTCGAGACGCATGAAAGCCTGCTGGTTCAACGTCAACGCTTGGCGGCACTGGCGCGAGATTACCCACGTGCGCTGGCCGACTGGCTGGAAACCCTGCGCCTGCGCGATCCGGTTGCAAAGCTGGCCGATCACCGTTGGCGCTTTGAGACGGCGGGCCTCAATCTGCCAAGCGGGCAGCGCATTCAAACCACCCGCGAAAGCCAGGCGCAGATCACCGCAGTGGTCAATTCCCTGCAGATGGGCCTGATTACTGAGCCCGTTACCTACAAGCTCGACAGTGGTTGGGCAGACCTGAGCGCGGACCATGTGACAGCCGTAGCACAGGCGGTCGGCGCGCATGTCAAAGCCTGCTTTCGGGCCGAACGCACCGTGGCCGCCCAGCTGGAGGCCTTGGAAGATCCCATAAACGCCGATGTCACCGTGCTGTTTCAGACGGCATATCTTGCGGAGATGACGCAATGACCCTGTTTGACGCCACCCGCGATCTGCACCACGCCTGCGAGCAACACCCGCTGGGACAGGCAATGGTGAACGGCGCGGTCACCCCGCAGCACTGGGCCGACTGGCTCTGGGCGATGCGCGCTCTGCATTCTGTCGTGGATGCAGGACTGCCGGTCCATATGGCGCGTGATGCGGTATTTGGCGCTGATCTGTCGGTGCTGCCGAAAGCACACTCCAGCCGCGCAGCGCTGCGCTATGCGCAAGAGCTGATCGGACAGGATTGCACCGGCGCAGCCTATGTCCTGCACGGCGCGCATCATTCTGGCGGCCGCGTGTTGGCCCCCCGAATGGCAAAGCGCGGCCTGCCGTCGCTGCACACATCCTATCTTGATGCCGCTGCCTCGAAAGCATGGATTGTGGCCGCTCGATCCAGACTGGAGGCAACGCAACAGGCGCGCGCGACTTTCCAGTGCCTGCTCGTGGTGATGGATGAGATCTTCGCGCGGGAGGGTTTTGGGTTGCCCAGCACGGCGTTGGAAGACCGGACATGAAGGCATTGTCCGACGATCTGCAAGCCCATCTCGACAGCGGCACAACCACGCTGGCCTGGTGCTGGCGGCTGACCCGTGCCGATGGCGTGAGCTTTGGGTTTACCGATCATGACCAGGCGCTCAACTTCGAGGACACCGCGTTCGAGCCCGAGAGCGGCTTGACGGCCTCGGAGATCCGCACAGGGTCTGATCTGTCGGTGGATGCGCAGGACGCCGAAGGGGCCCTGACCTCTGATCGCATTACCGAGGCCGACATTCTGGCTGGGCTCTGGGACGCGGCTGAAGTTGAGGTCTGGCGGGTGAACTGGGCCGATCCCGGCCAGCGCGTGCTGATGCGCCAGGGGGCCATTGGCGAGATACGGCGGGGCCAGACCGCCTTCATCGCCGAGATCCGCAGCCTTGCTCATATTCTGGGCCAGACCGTTGGGCGGATGTTCCAGAGCAGCTGCGATGCCGATCTTGGCGATGGGCGCTGCCGGATCGATCTCAATGACCCGGCCTTCACGGGCACCGGGGCGGTTCTCGAACCTCTGCGCGATCGGGTGTTTCGGGCCGCAGGGCTCGGCGCGTTTGCTCCCGGCTGGTTTGCCTTCGGCACGGTTGAGTGGGACAGCGGTGAGAATGTAGGACGCCGGATCGAGGTCCTGTCACATGAGGTCACGGACGGCATTGCCACCCTGACCCTGCTTGAAGCCCTCGTCTGGCCGATCGCAACCGGCGACACCTTCACGGCCCGCGCGGGCTGCGACAAGCGGATCGAGACCTGCGCTGCAAAGTTTGCCAACAGTGCCAATTTCCGAGGCTTTCCGCAGATCCCGGGGCAGGACACGATCCTACGCTACGCCACGCGCGATGGCGGGCATGAGGGAGGGGTGTTGTGATGAACGTCGCTTCCAGCGGAAACGACGGGCGGCAGTGCATCGCATCGGGATGCACGAGAGCACCAGCTGATCCCGACCACGTCATCACCGCAGCGCGTGCCTGGCTCGGGACACCGTACCACGATCAGGCAAGCCTGCGTGGCGTCGGCTGCGACTGCCTCGGGCTGGCACGCGGCGTCTGGCGTGATGTGGTTGGGCCGGAGGTGTTTGAGGTCCCGCCCTACAGTCGCGACTGGGGCGAGATCGGCCCACGCGAAGTGCTCGCTGAGGGTGCGCGAAGCATGATGATCGAGGTTGAACCTGCTGATATGGTGCCCGGTGCGCTCGTGCTGTTTCGCATGGCACCGCGCGCGATCGCCAAACATGTCGGGATCGTGACCAGTCCTGGCACTTTCCTGCACGCTTATGAACGGCTCGGTGTCATCGAGGAACCGCTCACCTCGTCCTGGCGTCGGCGCATCGCCTTCGCCTTCCTGTTTCCGCAACGCTGAGGTGTCTGCATGGCCACGCTTGTTCTCGGGGCCGTCGGCACCGCCATCGGCGGCAGCATTGGCGGGTCTATTCTTGGCGTCAGCGCCGCCACCATCGGTGGCTTTGTCGGCTCCACCATCGGCTCAGCCGTTGACAGCTGGATCGTGTCCTCCCTGGCACCAAGTCAGCGCATCGAAGGTCCACGGCTCGACAGCTTGCGCATCACTTCCTCAACCGAAGGGGCTGTCCTCCCGCGCGTTTACGGTCGCATGCGCATGGGCGGCAACGTGATCTGGGCCACGGATTTCCGCGAACAGACCAATACCACCTCCCAAGGTGGCGGCAAAGGCGGCGGCGGTGGTAAGGTCACGACCACCGAGTATCTGTATTTTGCGAGCTTTGCTGTGGCCATTTGCGAGGGGCCAATCACCGGGATCGGGCGCATCTGGGCTGATGGCAAGTTGCTCGATACCGCAGGCATCACCTGGCGCTGGTATCCGGGCGACGAGGTGCAGACCGCCGATCCGTTCATCGCGGCGAAGATGGGTGCGGCCAGCACGCCCGCTTATCGCGGCACCGCCTATGTCGTTCTTGAGGATCTGGCGCTTGCCAATTACGGCAACCGCTTGCCGCAGCTGACCTTCGAGGTCTATCGGCCGCTGGCTGACACCGACACCGCCGAGGGGCTCACGCGTGCCATTGCGTTCCTGCCAGGCACCGGCGAGTTCGCCTATGCCACGACTGGCATTCGCAAGGGCAGCGACGGGTCGCAGACCGCAGAAAACCTGACCGTGTTCACCGCCACCACCGACATGCTGGTGGCGCTGGACCAGCTGCAGGCCAGCGCGCCAAACGTGGAAAGTGTGACTTTGCCTGTTGCCTGGTTCGGGGATGACCTGCGCGCGGGGGTCTGTCAGATCAAGCCGGGTGTCGAGGTCGCGGTGAAGATCACCAGCCCGCAGACCTGGCGGGTCAATGGTGTGGCGCGCGTCACTGCTCATCTGGTGAGCCAAACCAGAGATGGCCGCCCGGCCTATGGCGGCACACCGGCGGATTTTGCGCTGATTGAGGCGATACGCGAGGCAAAGGCGCGCGGGCTGCGGGTCACGCTCTCGCCCACACTGCTGATGGATGTTCCGCCCGGGAACACCCGACCCAACCCGTATTCCGACAATGCGGGGGACGTGGGTCAGCCGGACTATCCGTGGCAAGGGCAGATCACCTGTTCTCCGGCAGCGGGCTATGCCGGGACCGTGGATAAAACCGGCACGGCTGCTGCCCAATTGGCCGGTTTTTTTGGCACTGCGACATCTGCGCAATTCGTGGTTTCTGGGGAGAGCGTCAGTTGGACTGGCGCCGCCGATGACTGGGGGCTGCGGCGCATGGTACTGCACTACGCCCATCTCGGCGCAGTCACTGGCGGCGTCGATACCTTCCTGATTGGCAGCGGAATGCCGGGGCTGACGACAATCCGCTCGGGCGCATCCACCTATCCGGCCGTGCAGGCGCTGCGCACTCTGGTGGCCGATGTGCGCGGCATTCTTGGGCCGGGCACAAAGATCAGCTACGCAGCTGACTGGCGTGAGTATTTTGGGCATCACCCCGGCGATGGCAGTGGTGATGTGCATTTCCACCTCGACCCGCTCTGGGCCGATGCCGGGATCGATTTCATTGGCATCAACAATTACATGCCGCTGTCGGACTGGCGCGACGGGTTTGAGCACACAGATGCGAACGAGGGTTGGCCTGCAATCTATGATCGGATCTATCTGCAGGCGAACATTGCTGGCGGCGAAGGCTTTGATTGGCTCTATGCCAGCGCGGCTGATCGGGCGGCACAGGTTCGCGCGCCAATCACTGATCCTGACCATGACAAGCCTTGGGTCTTTCGGCCGAAGGATCTGCGCAGCTGGTGGTCAAACGCGCATTATAATCGGCAAGGTGGGGTGGAGACCGGCACGTCCACGGCATGGGTGCCGCAATCCAAGCCCATCCGCTTCACCGCCCTTGGCTGCCCCGCCATTGATCGTGGGTCCAATCAGCCCAGCGTTGCCGAAGATTTCAGCCCGTCTGGTGCGGTGCTGCCGCACGCCTCGCGCGGCTGGCGCGACGACGCGATCCAGCGCGCCTATCTCGAGGCCACATACCTCTGGTGGGGCGAGGCTGCGAACAATCCGGTGTCATCCATTTTTGGTGGCCGGATGGTCGACAAATCAGAAACGACTGCCTGGGGTTGGGACGCACGGCCCTATCCGTTTTTCCCAGAAATCGCCGCAGGCTGGGCCGATGCGCCCCACTGGCGGCTTGGCCCTTGGCTGACGGGACGGCTCGGAGCGGTGTCGCTCGCGGCTCTTGTGCGCCATCTCTGTCTGCGCGCCGGGTTGCCAGCGTCCCGCATCGACGTCTCCGGCCTTTGGGGCGCGGTCGAAGGCTATGTCATCAGCGCGCTGGAAGCCCCGCGCGCCTCCATTGGCATCCTCGCGCGGCATTTCGGGTTCGATGCCGTTGAGACACAAGGCATGATCCGCTTTGTCATGCGTGGGCGTGGGGCCAGTGCGGTCCTTGATCTGGACACACTCGTTCCCGCCGGTCGTGAAGGCGAGGCCCTCGAGAAGACCCGCGGCCAGGAAACCGAACTGCCCCAAGCCCTCAAATGGCAGGTCGCCCGCGCCGATGAGGATTATGAGGCCGCGCTTGTTGAAGCCCGCCGCATCACTGTCACCGCCAGTCGCATCGCCTCTGAGCGCTTTCCGGTTGCGGTGCCGCCCGAGGAGGCCGAACGCCGCTGTCGGCGTGCCTTGATGGAAGCCTGGACGGGGCGCGAAAGTGCAATGTTCCGACTGCCGCCCTCACGTCTTGCGCTGGATCCAGCGGATGTCGTCACGCTCATCGAGGGCGACCGTCAGGCCGATTTCCGGCTCGTGTCCATAGGTGATGCCGACGCCCGCGCGATAGAGGCGGTGCGCAATGACCGCAACGTCTATGATCTGCCATCCGGTGTGCCGCGCAGCGCCGCACCTGGCATTGCCACGATCTTCGGCACCCCGGTCGCCGTGATCCTTGATCTGCCGCAGCTGCGCGATGAATTGTCCACGCATCAACCGCTTGCTGCGGCGCATGCCGCACCCTGGCCCGGCGAGATGGCCGTGTTTCGCAGCCCGTCGAACGATGGTTACACGCTGCTGACATCACTTGCGGCGCGCGCCCGGATCGGCACGCTCCTCGCCGACCTGCCATCTGGCCCCACCTCTCGCTTTGATCTGGGCAACGCGCTGACCGTCGACCTGCTGTCCGGTACGCTAGAAAGCGTCACCGACCTCGCGCTGTTCGGCGGTGCGAATGCGATGGCTGTCGAGAGTTCGCCAGGTCTCTGGGAGGTGCTCCAGGCCGGATCAGCCGAACTTTTCGCACCGGGGCGCTATCGACTGACCCGCCTCCTACGCGGTCAGCGCGGCACGGAGGTCGCCATGGGTAACCCGACGGCTGCCGGTGCGCGCGTTGTGGTGCTGGATGAGGCCCTGTCGCCGCTGCCCATCGCCGAGGCTGATCTAGGCATCCCCTGGAACTGGCGCATCGGACCCGCCAGCAGGCCTTTTACCGACGAGACCTATGCCGCGCAGACCTTCTCCGCGCAGGGTGTGGGGATGCGGCCGTATTCGGTTGGTCATGTTTCGCAACCCTCGCTGAGCGGGCGCGTGCCCGGTGACGTGGAGATCCGCTGGGTTCGGCGGTCACGGGCCTTATCAGCCGATAGCTGGGCCGCGGCGGAGGTGCCGCTTGGCGAAGAGACCGAGGCTTATCTGATGGAGGTTCTGGACGGCACCGCAATCAAGCGCAGCCTGCAGGTCAGCGCGCCGCAAGCGACCTACAGCGCCGCTGACCAGATTGCCGATTGGGGCGGGCTGCTGGGGCCCGGCGACACCCTCACGCTGCGCATTGCACAGCTCTCAGCCCTTTATGGGCCGGGCGCGGCAAAGACCGTCACCCTCCAGTTCTGAAGGAGTTTCCTATGTCAGACACCACCACCCGCCTGCTTCTGCCCTACATTCTGGCAGCGCAGGCCCAGAAGCACGTCACCCATAACGAGGCCCTGCGACGGCTCGATGGGCTAATCAATCTCACCGTGAAGGACAGGACGCGGACCGCGCCGCCCGCCACTCCGACCGAGGGTCAGGCGCATCTGGTCGCGGGTGGGGCCGGTGGCCTGTGGGCAGGTTGGTCAGGCGACATCGCGGTCTGGACGGACGGTTCGTGGCTCCGTCTCCCCGCACAACCCGGCTGGCGGCTTTGGGTCATCGACGAGGGCGTGATGCTGGTGCGGATCGGGACAAATTGGCTGTCGCTCGACGTCGCTATGGGGCTGGTGACGCGCGCGGCCAATGTCGTGCTGGCTCAAGGTGCGACAGGCAGCAACACAGGCCTCGGGATTATTGATGCCACCGTATCCGCAATGACAGGCTCTGCTGTCACGACATCCCTGATCCTGCCCGCCAACACGCTGATCCTTGGCGTGACTGCGCGGGTTTCCACAACAATCGCAGGTGCCACGGGGTTTGCGCTTGGTATTGCAGGGGAGCCAGAGCTGTTTGGGGCGGGGTCCGGACCGGACACCGGCACAGAAACCGTGGGCGTGATCGGCCCGAGGGTGTTGACGACGGCAACGCCGGTGGTCGTGACGGCCGAGGGCGGTAGTTTCACCGGCGGGGGGCTGCAGCTGGCTTGTCACACCCTTACTCTGGGGGCCCCGACATGAGCGATAATTCCTCGCCCAGCCTCCTTGGCAGCGTGATGACCGCCCTGCGCGATCACGGGCTGACGGCGGCCATCACTGCGCTGATCGGTGGGTTCCTGGCGCTGTTCGCCGCCATCACCCGTCGCGCCTTCACCAATGACGCACTTTTGCAGCGGCTCGATCGGGAACTCAATTCAGAGCGCCAGCGCCTCGACGCGCAGCGCGCCGAAGACCGCCAGACAGATGCAAAACGGCTCGACCGCATCGAGACCGACATTCGTGCCGTTCGCGACATGATCTTCGAGGCGTTCCAGCGCGGACCGCCCGGCTGATCACACCCGCACAGACCCTGACCATCGTCCGTCCCGCCCGCAGTGCTTGCTGCGGGCTTTTTCTATTCCAGAGGAGGCCACCATGCCCGATACTGTCCAAACCTACCGTCATTTCCGCGATGTGCCCAAGCGCGACTGGCGCTGGACCAACTTCTCGCCCGCCGAGATCGCCTGCCGCGGGACCGGCAAGCTGAAGCTGAACTTGGAGGCGCTGGATAAGCTGCAGGCGCTGCGCGACCGGCTGGGCAAGCCGCTGATTGTCCGCTCAGCCTATCGCAGTCCAGAGCACAATCGCGCGGTGGGTGGCGCGACACGCTCGAAGCACATGGAGGCGACGGCCTTCGACATCGCGATGGCAAACCACGATCCCGTTGCATTCGAAGCGGCAGCCCGCGCGGTCGGCTTCCTTGGGTTTGGCTTTTACCCGCGCTCGGGGTTCATGCATATCGATCTTGGACCGGCGCGTAGCTGGGGCGAGCGGTTTCCGGTACGGGCGGTGCCCTTTGCAGCTGAGGTGCCGCCCGCACGAGAAGTCCTCGCTGAAAGCCGGACGCTCAAGGGCGCAGGCACTGCGGGCGTCGCGACAATGGGTGCTGCGGGCGTCGAGGTGGTGCAAGAGGTGCTGGCCGAAGCGCAGGGAGCAGTCCTGCCCTTGGTGACGCACCTCGACAGCCTGCGCTGGATTTTCATCCTTCTCGCCTTGGCCGGGATCGCGATAGCGATATGGGCCCGCGTCGACGACTGGCGAAAGGGGCGTCGCTAATGTGGGGCTCCATGCTGAGCGGACTAAGTGCCTCGCCCTTGGCGCGGCGGCTCATCGGGACGGCGCTCGCCGTTCTCACTGTCGTGTTTTTTCTGTTCAACTTGCGCCGTGCAGGTGAGCGCGCTGGTCGCGCTGCCGAGCGGCTCGACACCCTGGAGGCTGCCACCCATGCTCAACGTCAGATGCTGGACGAAGGCAGCCGCCGTCCTCGCAATCGCAATGATCTCGTTGACAGGCTGCGCGACGGGGAGTTCTAAGCAGCGGTCAGCTTTTGTATGCCCGCCGGTCGTGGAGTACCCTCGGGAAGAGCAGCGCCGCGTGGCCGATGAGGTCGACGCGCTGCCCGAAGGCGCTGTCATCGTCCAATGGCTCGCGGATTATTCAGTACTGCGGGGGCAACTGCGCGTGTGTCAGTAAGGTGTACATGCTTTGTTCTAGTTCGTAGTCGTCAAATCACGGCTCATCAGGTTAGCCCCTTGAGATATGAGCCATAGTCGTTCTTTCCGAACTGTTCCGCACGGGTTCTCAGTTGGTCTTCGTCAATCCAGCCCATCTCGAAGGCGACCTCGTCGGGCGAGCCCACCTGTTGGCCCTGGCGCTCAGTCAGGGTGCGGACGAAGTTTCCGGCGTCCAGAAGGCTGGCGTGGGTGCCAGTGTCGAGCCAGGCATAGCCGCGACCCATTTTTTTGACCGATAGCGTGCCGTCGGCCAGATAGCTTTCCAGAAGGCTGGTGATCTCCAACTCGCCGCGTGGCGATGGGCGCACTTCCTTTGCTCGCGCGGGCGCTGTGCCGTCAAGGAAGTAGAGCCCGGTCACCGCGTAGTTCGATGGCGGCACGGTTGGTTTCTCGATGATCGACTGCACAGTGCCATCTTCGTCAAAATCCACCACGCCGTAGCGTTCCGGATCAGCTACGCGATAGCCAAACACAGTAGCACCCGCCTGCGCCCGTCCGGCTTCTTGCAACAGGTCGGGCAGACCGTGGCCAAAGAAGATATTGTCTCCCAGCACCATCGCTGAGGGCGCGCCATCAAGGAACTTTTCCCCAAGAATAAAAGCCTGCGCAAGCCCGTCGGGGCTGGGCTGCACCATATAGCTCAGCGACACACCCCATTGGCTGCCGTCGCCCAGCGTCCGCTTGAACTGTTCCAGGTCATGCGGAGTGGTGATGATCAGGATCTCGCGAATGTCGGCCAGCATCAGCACCGTCAGCGGGTAATAGACCATGGGCTTGTCATAGATCGGCAAGAGCTGTTTCGAAACGCCCATGGTAATGGGATAAAGCCGGGTGCCGGATCCGCCTGCCAGGATAATGCCTTTGCGTGTCGTCATGGGGTAATACCTAACTCTGTCAATGTATCGGCCAGGCCCGCGCGCCAATCGGGGCGGGGGATGGCGAAAACCTGTTCCGTTGTATTGCAATCCAGCCGCGAATTCAGCGGCCGCGCAGCGGGTGTTGGATAATCGCGCGTGGCAATGGGGCTAACGCGGGTGCCGCGCCCGGCTTGGGCAAAGATCGCGCGGGCAAACTCGGACCAGCTGACATCGGGTGCGCCGCTGAAATGATAGGTTCCGGTCTTGGTAGGCGCATCGCACAGTTGCTGGGCGATAGATAGGCAGGCCGCGGCAATCGCGCGGGCGGGGGTTGGGCCGCCGATCTGATCATCTACCACGCTTAACTCATCGCGGCTGTCCGACAGGCGTAGCATGGTTTTGACGAAATTGCCGCCATGGGCGGAAAATACCCAAGAGGTGCGCAAAATTGCATGGGCCCCAGCCGCGGCGCGAATGCCTGCCTCGCCCGCTAGCTTTGAGCGACCATAGGCGTTTTGTGGGTCGACGCTGTCAACAGGCTCCCAGGCATGGGTGCCACTGCCGACAAAGACATAATCGGTTGAGATATGCACCAGTGGAATCTCCAATGCCGCACAGGCCTGCGCCATGGCGGCGGGGGCCTCGCCATTAATGAGGTTGGCCAGCGCTTCTTCCTCTTCCGCACGATCCACGGCGGTGTAGGCAGCGGCGTTGATCACCGCACGGGGCCGGTGGACGTTAATTGCTGCTGCACAAGCCGCAGGATCTGAAAGATCAACCTGATCACGCCCCAGCGCCACAACACCGCCCAACCGTTGTAGTTCAGTCGCGACCTGCCCGCTGCGGCCAAAGACCAAAATAGAACTCATGATATGGCTTTCTGGGCGGTGCCCAGGCGTTGGCCCACGCCCGCACGCACCAGCAATGGGTGCCACCAGTCCTCGTTCTCTAGATACCAGCGCACGGTGCGCTCCAGACCGTCTTCCACGGTGACCGAGGGGCGCCAGCCCAGTTCACTGCGGATGCGCGACGGATCAATCGCATATCGTGCATCATGGCCGGGGCGGTCGGTGACAAAAGTAATCAGATCGGCGTAGCTGCCACCCGCGCGCGGGTGCAGTCTGTCGAGGATAGCGCAGATCGTTTGCACCAGCTGCAAGTTCGTGCGTTCGTTCTCGCCGCCGATGTTATAGCTGCGCCCGGTCTGGCCCTGTTGCGCCACCAAAAGCAACGCATCTGCGTGATCCTCGACATAAAGCCAATCGCGGATATTGCTGCCGTCGCCGTAAATCGGCAGCGGCTTTCCCGCCAGCGCGTTCAGAATGACCACCGGGATCAGTTTTTCCGGGAAGTGATACGGGCCGTAATTGTTCGAACAATTGCTGAGGACCACGGGCAGGCCGTACGTTTCACCCCACGCGCGCACGAGATGATCCGAGCTGGCCTTGGAGGCCGAATAGGGGCTGCGCGGGTCATAGGGTGTGGTTTCCGTGAACTGCACGGCCGGATCGGCAGGCAGCGAGCCGAACACCTCGTCGGTCGAGATGTGGTGAAAGCGAAAGCCGTCGGGTCGGCCTTGCGCGATCCAAAAGGTGCGGGCCGCCTCCAGCATGTTGAACGTGCCGGTGATATTCGTTTCGATGAAATCAGCAGGCCCATCGATCGAGCGATCGACATGGCTTTCGGCTGCCAGATGCATGACGATATCGGGCTGGTGGGTGACAAAGACACGTTCCAGCGCCGCGCGGTTGCGGATATCAGCCTGCTCGAAGGCATAGAGCGGGCTGTCTGTGACGGACGCCACATTGGACAGGCAGGCGGCATAGGTCAGCGCGTCAAGATTCACTACATGATGGCCCCGTGCCACCGCCAGCCGCACCACCGCAGAGCCGATAAAGCCCGCACCTCCTGTCACAAGGATCTTCATCTGTGTCTATCCTTCCATGTGAAACGGGCTGTCGAGATCGGTCAACATTGGGGCCACGGCGTCTTTGTCGCTCAGGATCGCTTCGCCCAGCAGTGGCCAGTTGATGTCGATGGCCGGGTCATCCCAGCGTAGCGCGCCTTCGGTTTCTGGTTCGTAATAGTCCGAGCATTTGTAGATGATCTCACTATCGGGCTGCAGCGTGGCAAAGCCATGGGCGAAACCGGCAGGGATGAACAGTTGCGCGCCATTTTCAACGCTCAGCTCATAGCCAACCCATTTGCCATATGTCGCGCTACCCTTGCGGATATCGACAGCAACATCAAAGATTGCCCCGCGACCGCAACGAACCAACTTGGCCTGCGCGGCAGGCGGTGCTTGGAAATGGAGGCCGCGCACGGTGCCAATCTCGGCTGACAGCGAGTGGTTGTCCTGCACGAACCTTTCATTGATCCCCAGCTCTACATAAACGCGCTGGCTGTAGGTCTCTCCAAAGAAGCCTCGATGATCACCAAATCGATCGGGCTCGATCATTAATATCCCCGCCAGACTGGTTTTGTGAACTTGCACTACTCAATACCCTCTTCTGCTGTCGATGTTAGAAACCAAACGGATCACCACCAGGGAAGCCAAACAACCAAGTTTGATATGGGATGTAGCATTGGTGGAAATGCCGCGACAGTTGCGACCAGACTGTGAAAACCAGCAACAGACCCAAATAGGGCAGAGCCGCATGCATCGCCGCGTTGGCGCGAAATGGTAGAAAGGGAATTCGCGCGAAGATCATGGCTTGGATCGGGATGAGATAGTAGCCGAACCTGTCGCCGATTACTGAAGAGACCGGGACGAGAAGAAACGCCAGCGCCATACCGACTGCCCCGATGCTGGCAAGGCTGTAATCCTGAGGCCATGTCCGCAGCCATTTCTTGCGAACGAACAGGAAGAAATAGAGTGCTGACAAGCCGAGCATCCCCACGCGGAACACAGCTCCGGCAGCATCAACACCGCTGTCGATATAGCGGCTGGTCGCAACTTCTGCGGCATCGCTGGATCCAAGGAAAAACGCTCCTGGGAGTGCAAGGATCGCAGCAATTACTAATCGACCTCGGGTATAGCGCCCTGTTGCAACAGGAAGTAGCAGCATGAAAATAAGCGCGCTCGAATGGAATCCGGCGGCGAGTACAACCCAAAGTGTGAACCGAAAAGGACGTCGATCGATGAATGCGACAAAGGCAATGCAAAGGAGCCCTACCGCTGCGCCTTGGCGGATTGCAGACATCGGCATGTTGATGATTAAAATCGGAAATAGGAGTAGTAGAAAGCCTAGAGGGTCTGGCTGCCTCCGTGCCAGCAAGTTTACACCAATGAAAAATATCGCACTGGAGACGACATTGGCAACCGGATAGGGTAGACCCATGTCTCGGATCCAGCCAAGGATAGCCCACCAGAACGGTTCGCGACTATCGGCGATAAAAGACCAATCAATATTTTCCGAAATTAGATACTGGTTAAAATAGCCCGACCAGTCGCATCCGACTTGAAAACGGAATGCCGAGAACAAAAATAACGACAAAAGAACGACATAGTAAATCTGCTGACGCGCACCCTGCGCGCTTGCCAATGCGTAGCGCAGAAGGAACAGCATACTGGTAAGTCCCGCATAGAACATCAGCCATAGGCCCTATCTTCGACTACACTGCGTAACATCTGCGCCACCCGCGTGCCCCAGATCTGCAAAGAATACTGCTGCTCGACTTTTTGGCGTCCCGCAGTCCCCATACGGTGTCGAAGATCAGCATCATTCAACAAAGTATCTATCGCTGCGCGCCATTCCTCATCACTTTCAGCAAGAAAGCCGTTCACACCGTGCTCAACAATATGGCGGTTGACGCCGACCGGTGAAGCAACAACTGGCAACCCACAAGCCATATACTGGATAAGTTTGTAGCCGCATTTGCCTCGCGCCCAAGGCGTGTTTGGCAGCGGCATGACGCCGATATCCATTCGTTTGATCAATGCAACCTCAGTGTCTTCCGTCCACGGGATGATTTCCAGCGTTCCTCTAGTCTCAGGCTGCATAGCCGCTCCGACGGCGCGAAAAACGGCCTCGTGTCGTCCAAGCAATGGGGCAAGAACTTTATGAACGGGCTGCGCAAATCCTTGCCACGTTTCTGGCGTCCCAATCCAACCGATACGAGGTTTGTCGTGGCTTCTTCTAGCGGGATCAACATCATAAGAATCTAGATCGACAACTGTCGGTATCGTCTCGACCCGTCTTGCACCGGAGTGCCGCGCATGGTCGGCAAGATAAGGATTTCCCGCCACTACGAGGGCCGAGGCCGCCATCAACCGCCCGATCTTGCGGCCAAGTAGTGCTCGAACCACTGCGCTCCGGTGTTTGTCATAGCGGTGAAAGACGGCGTCGTCATAATCGCTGACGATCGGAATCCCGCGTGGCAAAACTGCGCATTCGATAAGCCACGGGACCCAAGGCAAAGCCTCTTTTTCGATCCAGATCAAATCAGGCTTAGGGCGGCAGCGTATTTGGCTTACGCGCTGAAACATGTAATCTATGGTTGAGCGACGCGTTCCCTCGCCCGAATAAAGCACATCCAAATAGGCGTCGTCAAAAAATGGAGAGACCTGAACATTGAAACCTTCGCGTTTCAGAACTGGCAAATACTGCATTGTGCGCAACCGACTTGACGCACCCAAGCGCGTATAGCGCGACAACAGAAGAATGTTCATGGGGGCTGATCGTGCGCGCGTCATTTCTGGACCTTCAAGATTCGATGCGTAGGCATGGCACGCGAACGGAGGATCGCAAGGCACCTGTGTCCCAGACCGATACCGCCCTGGGAGCACACACCCTCGTCATCGGGACCGCGTGGGCCGAGTCGGGCGGTCATACAGGCGACATGCCCAATGAAAATATCACTCGGTGAGGAGCGGAGAAGCCCTGTCATGCCGCACATCAGGCGTCTTTCATGTTTAGGATCGACGCATAGATTTCGCGGTACGCCTCGGTCCCTGCTTCAAGAGAAAATACAGCCTCGGCCGTGGCGCGGCATCGCATGGGCAGATCGGGGTCTTGCATCAGTGTCTGGAGTGCATCGAATGCTGTTTCCATCTGAGCGACGCTTGCCCCCTCGACAATCACGCCGACATTGTTTTTGCGAATAATGTCGGCCACGTCACCGACCCCTTCATTTGCCACGACAGGAAGCCCGCATCCCAGAACCTCGGCCATTCGGGTCGGTGATCGTCCAAGCTCTGATATTTTGCCACCCGCATAGAACATCACGGAAAGATCGTGACCACGCACGGCGTCTGGCATGTCCTCGGAAGGCCGCGGACCGATACTGAGCCGTCCGGCCAAATCGTTCGCAGGGTCAAGTATAGCGCGCACCCGTATTGCATCATCGCGGGTCACGATCTCGAACCGCGCGTCGGGATCGCGCGCCGCCGCGACCCGCATCCAGCTGGCCAACCAGTCCGTGCGGAACCAGCCCGACAGGACGGTGCCAATACAGCCATGCACAGTGGGGCCTGTCCGCGTTTCAGCCTTGGGCGTGAAGCGATCCAGATCGGCGCAGGTGGGAATCACGACAAGGCGCTGGTTGGCCAATTCTCTAGGATACACTGATTTCAGATGCTGCGCCGCCGCATGGGTCAGGGATATCACCCCGGCCGACTTGACCAGACAGGCCTGCTCTGCCCCTGCGATGGCACGGTGGATCAATGACCCACGCCGCAACCGGCCAGCGGTAATCAGCTCTTCCGGCCAAAGGGCTCGCATGTCAAAGATAAAGGGCACTCCAATCATCCGGCCGACGACCAGTGCGACTGCTGCCGGGATATAAGATCTGGCGTGAATCAACCGGATCCCCTCACGACGTACCTCGCGCCGGACCAGCCACATCATCCGCAACATGCTGAGTGCGGGAGCTATTTTCTTAGGATGCGGTCGGAACCGTTGTGGCAGCCAACGGATGCCATGGGCAGCACAGTCTGTACGGGCACGCACCATCGCCGCCGTATCGGCCAAATCTTCGGGCTTTTCATAAGTGATCAGCGTGATTCCATGATCTCGCGACAGGCCGCGCAGATACGCCATCACCTGGCTTTGTCCAAGCGGTTCAAGCAGACCGTTGCGGGTCAGGTAGAGAGTGGGGATCAGGGGCATAATAATTCCAGATAACGTTTGGCCGCAATCGCCGGTGCGAAGTCGCTGGCACGCTGTTTCAGGATTGCGGGATTATGTAGCACGGCGAGCGACTCTTGCATGGCGTCAGCAAGCGCCTGGGCGTCACGCACCGGGACAAGGTGACCATATTTGCCATTCTCAAGGATCTCTGCCGGGCCAGAGGGGCAATCGGTCGAGACTACAGGTGTCCCGCACGCCAAGGCCTCGACGATTACATTGCCGAACCCTTCGTAATCGGACGAAAGCACGAACAAATCGGCGGTTTGGTAGAATGGTGTCGGATCGGGATGGAACCCGGCAAAAACTACCCGCTCAACAACTCCAAGTTCGGCGGCCATGGCGCGCAAATCTGCTTCACCTTTGCCTGTACCCACAAACATCAATCTTGCATCAGAACGCCCCATCTTGGCAAAGGCGCGCAACAGGAGAGAGTGGTTCTTTTGCGCCTTCATGCTGCCGACGGTCACGATGCGCCCGCTAGGCGGCACGGCCCAAAGCGCATCGACCTTTTTTAGCGATTGCGCGTCGGGCATGGGGCGGGGAGGCACAGGGTTATGAACCACCTCGAACATCTGTCGGGGTAAGCCAGACAACGCTGAAATATCGTCAGAGACCCCGGCCGAGACGCCCAGGCGTGCATGTGCCAAGCGATAGGAAACCGCCATGCTGCCTCGAAGGGCGAGCCGATGGAAGCGGCCCCAGTGGCCGTACTGGACGGACAAGGTGTTATGCTCGGACACAACGAGCCGCCCGCGATAACCGGCAAGCCGCATCAGCGGTGCAATCACGGTCAGCGGCCACATGGCGGCAAGCAGGGCATCAGGGTGGTGCTGGCGCAGATAGCGCTGCAGAATCCGTGGTAGATTGCGGGCACGAGGGCAATTCAGATCGACTATCGAAAAAGCTGCTTGCGCCTCGGCCAGCAATTCACCTCGGGCCCGCATCAGGATGAACTCTACACGGTGCCCGTTGCGGGCGAATTCCAGAGCGAGGTCAAGATTAACCCGCTCGGCCCCGCCACCGCGCAGGTCGGGAAGCAAAAAGGTAATATATTTTTTTCTCATTGAATTTTATATAAGATGGAAGCTGGCACGCCAGCAACAACTGTGTCGGGGGGAACATCGCGGGTCACCACTGAGTTGGCACCAACTACCGAATTGTTGCCGATCTTCACCCCCTTGGTAATAGTAGCTTTGGCTCCAATCCAAACGTTGTTTCCGATTTCAACGGGAGCGGTCGTAAAACCCGCGTCGATTGTTTCGATTCCGGCACTAAAATTGTGATTTTGATCACGTAGCGTGACATGTTCGGCAATTAGGCAATCCGTGCCGATCACAATTTTTTCACGCGCACAGATTACAGTGAATTGGCCAATGTAGGTCCCAGCACCAATCGACAGCTCACCGTACTTTGCCGTAATGTCAGCGAAACGATCAACCGTCACATGTTTCCCGAACGCCGCACGTGCGCCGTCTGTCGCGCGTATACGTACCCCCGTTGTGATCGAACAGCCGGTTGAAAATTTGACCGCCCGGTTTTGTACAAGAAGCCGGAGCCGCAACTGGTGTAATATAACACGGAACCGCGATAATAGCTTTTGGAGAAATATCATTTCAAACTATCGACTAGATGAGAGAGATTGATCTGGTCCTCCGCGAAATAGGCCTCGATCTCGCGCATCAATTCATTGTCGACAGCTTTATTGTAGCCTACCCGATAGTTAAGCTTGCGGGTAATATTGGAACCGCGAAAATTTCCCAATCCCGGGATTTTGCGGATCGAGGACATGATCATTTTCAGGCTGTCTGGCGGACGCTGCGACAACCTATGAAGCCGTCTCGAAGAAACATGTTTAGCCGCGTGTACCACAGGAAACTCCGCTTTTTGATCGTCTCGCAGCGCCAAGAAATCCATTAGCGCCATGTACAGGCGTCGCGGGTCGTCAATCCAGTCGTGCATGAAAACAATCTTGACTTGATGGAACGGGAAGTAGTTAAGATATCGCTCCACTTGCTCCGAAAAACGACCTACGCGCTTGTAGTCTAGAAATGCGGGTTCGCGGCAGGTTTTTGGAACTGTTTCCGACGACCGCACACCGGACATCCCCCACGCTTTGCGTAGATCGGTTTCAGTTTCATCGCAATTCATCAGCAGTTGGTTATGATAAGACCTGATGAAGGATGACGGCTCACGAAGCATGATCAGAATTTTCGCATTTGGCGAGAATTCCGAGATTTTTTGTGCCGCTGTTTTGGAGTAAAGGTACTGAACAGAGGCATCTCCAATTATTTTGAAATTTTCGCAATCTTGGAAGAAATCCAGATATGAATCTAGAGAACAAGCCCATCTGAATTTTGGAAAATCCTCACTAAAGAAATGTGGCTCCTTTGATGAAGAGAAGCAGATATCAGGATGGCAGCTCAAGTAATCGACCCAAGCTGTGGTGCCACATTTTGGCGCACCGACGATAAAGAAATTTGGCCGCATTTAGTTATCTCACCCCTAGGTATTCTCGGAATAGCCCAAATTTTCGGCGCAGCGAAAGGTGACCTGCACCGAGAATGCGGAGTAGGTCGCGTACTTCCGGGCGCTGTCCGTCTAGTTTCGATTTGTAGAACGAGCGGAACGCAACATTGGCATCAATCCATTCAGACGCACGCTGTTTGTCTTGGTTTGAAATCAGGTTGTGTGTGGTGGCCGTAACCAGATCAGCGCGCAACTGACGTTCCACACCCAAGAAAGGTTTTGCGTAAAGCGTAGCCGGTGCGCTGAGGTTATCTCGGTGCTTTCGGTAACGAATGGTTTTTTTGTCGGAGTACATGACGTTTCCAACCAGGGCGGTTCGGAACAGGTAAATGATATCTTCCGTGAAGCAGTCGTCGGCAATGTCTCCGAACAGCCTATAGAGGTCTCTATGAATAATTCTGGAAGGGCCCGAGGTCGACAGAGATCCATTGAGTAGATTTGACATGTTGAACGAAAAAATGTTGTGAACGGTATCGGTGTGGAAAGTTTTATTCCAGCCTTTCGGAACCTCTACCATGCCAAACGATGTTCCATTTTCGTCGATCAAGGTTAGAGCGGAAAGGAACGAAACATTAATGGCGGTTTTCTCATTTTTTGTGACTTTGCGAAGGGCGTTGATTGCATACTCGATGCGATCATCTAAGGAAATGTCATCTCCGGCAGCAAATGCTATATATTCTCCATTGCTTTCTGCGAGAACTGTGCTGACATGCGACCCGACTCCGACATTTTCCATATTACGCCGCACTCGCACCTTATGCGGCCCCTCATATGCCGCTGCCATCTCCTGCATGATCTCGTAGGTCCTGTCCGACGAGCAGTCGTCCGAGAGGATGATCTCCAGCGGCTCGTAGGTCTGGGCGAACGCGCCCTCCACCGCCTCACGGATGTATTGCTCCTGATTGTAGGCAAAGAGCGCGAAGGTGACGAGCGGTCGGTTCTCTGGGGTTTGGGGAGTGTCGGTCATAGTGTCTCCGGTATTGGCCAGCCGATGGCGGCATAGATGCGGGCAAAGCTCGCCGCAACGCGCCCCTCGGGGCCCATTTTGATCAGCACGACCCGCAGGCCGAACAGCCCGGTTACCAGCGCCAGACAAACAGATGCGATTGCCGCCGCGTGGGGTGCAGTACGTGCGAGCGCCAGAAGCGCTATCGCTAGTGTGACGTGCAGCGCCAGCAACAGGAGCGAGAGGGACTGCCAACGAAAGCCAAGAATGTTATGGACAAGGATGTTCACGGTTACAAAATAAACGACATAGCCGACGAGGAAAGCGATGGCTGTGACCTGCAATCCTAGGACCGGTAGCAGCAACCAGATAATCGCCAGAAAAGCGATGTTGAAACTCAGTTCCATCAACAAGTACGACTTGGTGCGGGCCGCAGCGACAATCGAGAATGACAGCGCCCAACTGGCAAGTTTGAACACATTGCCCACTGTTTGCCATTGTAGCAGCTCGGCGGCGGGCGCGAATTCTGCTGAGTACAGCAATGTGACTGCCCAAGGTGCTAGCCCGATCAGCAATAACAGCACCGGCCCGCCGATTGCCAACCCAAGTTGGGCCTGATCGTTCATCAGACGTGTTGCGGCGGCACGATCATTGATTACCTCGGTCAGGCGGGGAAAGTAATCCGCCGCCATCGCCCCCAAAAGGAACCCGACATAGGTCATCGTGATACCCCATGCGGCGGCGAACTGGCCAGCAGCCTCCAGTCCTAGTTCTTGAGTAATACGGCCGCGCACCAGCAGCAGTGTCGCCGTCGTGGCAAGGCCGCCGAGCATAAAAGCCGCGCCCAATTTGACCATCGGCTTCCAGACATCCCAGATCTCGGCTACGCTGGGGCGGGTTGTCGTAGGCTTTGGAAGGCGGCGGGTATATCGCATCGCGATCACGATTGTCGCAAGCGGCTGAACCACAACGAACCAGATCAACCCGGCCTCACCATAAAACCACACTGCTGTAAGTCCGGCGATGGTGCCGACCAGAGCGCTCAGAACCGTAACGCGCCCCAGATCACCGATCCTGCGCATACCTTGGAGAAGTGCCGTCTGTGCCGTACCAAGCAAGGTCAACAATATTGCAAGGCCGATCAGGCCCACCTCGGTTGCGTAAGACCGATCTCCGAACAGCCATTCGGATATGTGCGTGCGCAGCAACCAGACCCCCAGCATGGCAAAAGTTCCCTGCATCAGATGGGCGGCAAACAACACACGCCTCACACGACTGAGCGCCTGCTCCTCCCCCTTGACGCTGGCAATCTGTCGGACGCCGCTGGATCCCATGCCAAGTCCGGCAGCCGTTCCCACCATGCCTTGCAAACTATTGTAGATGCTAAGCAGGCCCACGCCGGTCGGCCCAAGCAGGATTGCCAGTACCTTCATCCGTAGAATGGATATCACAATCTTGAAAGCCTGTGCGCTGCCAATGACCGCCATGGACCGTATCAGGCCGCGCGAGTTATTGGACACGGGCTGGGTCAATCTGCAGCACAAACGATATTGCAGACATCTACAGTTTGCTGCGCCTCCATCTGCGGCCCAATCGGCAGGCTCAACATCTCATCCGCAAACTGGTGCGCGAGGGGGAACGCGTCACCGGCCAAGCCCAGCCCTGCATAGGCTTCCTGCATATGCGGGGGGATCGGATAGTGGATTAATGTGCCGACGCCAGCAGCTCCAAGGCGCGCCTGTAGAGCCTCACGTTCAATGGTGCGAACGACATACAGGTGCCAGACAGGATCTGCCCAGTCGGGAACATGGGGCAGGATCAGCCCGCTGTCTGTCAGTCCTTTGGTATAGATGTCCGCGATCAACTGGCGGCGGTCCGTCCAGTCGTCAAGGTGTTTTAGCTTCACCCGCAGCACTGCCGCCTGGATCGGATCAAGGCGCGAGTTCACTCCTTGCACCTCGTTCACGTATTTCACACGACTACCATAGTTGCGCAGCACTTGAACCTTGTCCGCCAGATCGGCACGGTTCGTTGTGACAGCACCACCATCGCCCAGGGCGCCGAGGTTTTTGCCGGGGTAAAAACTCCAGCAGACAATATCGCCATGCGCCCCGATACGCTTGCCCTTGTAACGTGCGCCATGCGCCTGTGCCGCATCCTCAACCACCGCAATGCCGTGCTGCCGCGCGAGGGTCCGGATCGGATCCATATCAGCGGGTTGCCCGTACAGATGCACTGGCAACAGCACCTTGGTTTGCGGCGTGATCGCTGCGGCGATCCGCGTTGGGTCAATGTTGTGGGTTGCTGGATCGGGTTCGACAGGTACCGGCGTAGCGCCAACTGCGGAAACTGCCAGCCAGGTGGCGATATAGGTGTTGGACGGCACGATCACCTCGTCGCCCGGACCGACATCGAGCGCGCGCAGCGCAAGGATCAACGCATCAAGTCCGTTGGCCAGCCCCACGGCATGTTTGGCGTCACAATATTCAGCCCATTCCGCTTCAAACGCGTCAACTTCTGGCCCGAGGATGTACCAGCCGCTATCCAGCACGCGCGAGACTGCCGTGTCGATTTCAGGCTTCAGTTCGCGGTAGGATGCACCGAGATCGAGGAAGGGAATTTTCATTTTACGCCCTCGTTTACCGCCAAGGTGAAATCATCATAGTCGCGGAAGTAGTCTTTTTCGTCATAGGGGTGCGATGCCAAAACCATGCAGACCGCTCCTTGGCTGAAACTGTCCATTTCACGCCAAATCAGTCGGTTGATATAAAGCCCTTTGCGCGGATCGCGCAGCCAATATTCAGACTTGGTCTTGCCATCGTCTATTTTCATTCTGAAACTGCCGGACAGAGCAAAAACCACCTGTTCCAGATCACGGTGTGCGTGACCGCCACGTTCCGCGTCGACCGGCACGTTGTAGAGATAATAGACACGTCGGATCGGAAACGGGACGTGGCGCTCACCTTCGATGAAGGTCAGATCGCCTCGTGGGTCGGTCACAACGGGCAGGTCGATGAGTCGCACATGACCGGCTAAAGGTGTGTTTTGTTCAATCATTGTTAATTCCCGATTGCAGAACATCCATGTGCGCCAGCTTGTCTGCTGCAAACTGCGTCCGCGAATAGATGAAGAAAATATCCTGCTCTGTCCGGTGAGTTTCGGTCATTCCAAGACGGCGATAAAAGGCTTCCGCATGGGTGTTTCCCACCCGCACGTCGACGTTCGCCATATCAAGACCGATAGTGTCAAAACCAACGCCGAATGACAAAACAGTACTTTCCAAAGCAGCCTTGCGCGGCTTATTTTCATCGAGGATCCAGCTGCCCCAGGTGAATTGATCACCGGTTATGTCGTAAAGACGCACGACGCCGCAGCGCACTCCATCTTTACGCTCGATCACAAAGTAATATTCTGAACAGGCGGCCTCACGCGTTTTATAAGCTTCGATCCAACTGCGCTGATCTTCAACTGTGCCAGTCACGTTGGACAGGTGGCCATTGTAGGTCGGATCCGTTCGCAACCCATGGATATACGAGGCATCATCCGGCTGGACGAGCCGCAGAGAAAGCTGAACTCCGTCGATCTTAGACAAAGCGGGGTCTTTCATAGCCTCAGATCGCTTTCTTGCGTATCCAGAACATTCTTCAGGTCATAGAGCACGTGATCTGCCTTGCCAAAACCGCGCATCGCATTTGCCCCCAATGCTTTGAACTGGTCATGCGCGACGGCCAGAACGACCCCGTCGTAACCGCCATATTGCGGGGTCTGCACAAGGTCCAGCCCGTACTCATGCTGCGCCTCATCTGCGTTCGTCCAAGGATCATGCACGTCAACCTGAATGCCGTAGTCGCGCAGTTCGCGCACGACGTCAACGACACGCGTATTGCGCAGATCAGGGCAGTTTTCTTTGAACGTCAGACCCAGAACCAACACCCGCGCACCATCGACCTGGATCCGCCGTTTGAGCATCGCCTTGACCAGTTGCCCTGCAACATAGGCGCCCATTCCGTCATTTATGCGCCGCCCCGCCAAGATCACTTGCGGGTGATAGCCCATCGCCTCGGCCTTGTGGGTGAGATAGTAAGGGTCGACCCCTATACAGTGCCCGCCGACCAGACCGGGCCGGAAGGGCAGGAAGTTCCATTTGGTCCCGGCCGCTTTCAGCACGGCTTCGGTGTCGATCCCCATCTTGTTGAAGATGATTGCCAACTCGTTGACCAGCGCGATGTTGAGGTCGCGCTGCGTGTTCTCGATCACCTTTGCGGCCTCGGCCACACGGATGCTTTCGGCCTTATAGGTGCCCGCCGTGATGATGCTGGCATAAAGCTTGTCCACCTCCTCGGCGATCTCTGGGGTGGAACCTGACGTCACCTTACGAATATCAGGCAGCCGGTGGGTCTTGTCGCCTGGGTTGATCCGTTCGGGGGAATACCCGGCAAAGAAGTCCTCGTTAAAAGTCAAACCTGAGACGCGCTCCAGCACCGGCACACAGTCTTCTTCGGTAGCGCCGGGATAAACGGTGGATTCGTAGATCACGATATCGCCGCGCTTCAGAACCTTGCCCAAGGTTTCAGAGGCCTTGATCAGGGGCATCAGGTCAGGACGCTTGTGCGCGTCAATAGGCGTGGGGACGGTGACGATGTAGATGTTCGCATCGGCCAGATCCACCGGGTCGGTCGCGAACGACAAATGCGCGGCCTCACGAAGTTCATCCCCGGAGACTTCCAGTGTGCTGTCCCGGCCCTCACGCAGCGCATCGATGCGGGTTTGGTTGATATCAAATCCGATCACAGGACGGATCTTGCCAAACTCCACTGCAAGGGGGAGGCCGACATAGCCAAGTCCAATAATTGCTATCTTCTTCATATCTTGCATCATTTCCCCGAATATTCTCTGTACCATTCGACAAACCGCACAATGCCATCCCGAAAATCCGTCTGTGGACGGTAGCCGGTCAGTGTTTTCAGCAGTTCAGCATTGGCCCATGTCGCGGGCACATCACCGGTTTGCATGCCCATGTAATTCCGCTCGGCCTTTTGTCCGAGGCAGTCCTCGATGGCGTCCACGAAATCAAGCAAGCGCACTTTGTCGGAGTTACCGATGTTCACAACGCGGTAGGGTGCAACAGGCGACAGGCTGTCGCCCTCGGGCACAACGCCGTCTTCGGGACGCACAGGCACCGCATCAATCAACAGACGGATCGCGCGGACCAGATCATCGACGTAGGTAAAGTCGCGATACATGTCGCCATTGTTATAAATATCAATTGGACGACCATCGAGCATGGCATCAACGAACTTGTACAAGGCCAAATCTGGCCGACCCCACGGTCCATAGACGGTAAAAAACCGGAACATCGTGGTCGGCAGATCGTAGAGGTGGGCATAGGCATGCCCCATGCTCTCCGAAGCTTTCTTGGTGGCAGCATAAATCGTCAGCTGCGTGTCAGCTTTTTCGGTCTCAATGAATGGCATTTCTACGTTCGCACCATAGACCGAGGAAGTCGAAGCCATCATCAGGTGCTGGACTTTTAGGCGACGCGCGGCTTCCATCACATTGAATGTACCGATCACATTGCTGTCGAGATAAGCACGCGGGTTCTCAAGGCTGTAGCGCACGCCTGCCTGGGCAGCGAGATGGATAATCACGTCGGGCGCGAAGTCATTTGAAACACGGTCGAACAACGCCTGGTCCTCAAGCATGCCTTCGGTCGCAGCGAAGTTCGGGTTCTGCAACAGCATTTGATGGCGCCTCTGCTTCAAGGCCACATCGTAGTAATCCGTCATCCCGTCAAAGCCGTGGATGATGAACCCTTCGGCAAGCAGCAGTTTCGCAAGATGGAAGCCGATAAACCCGGCGGTGCCTGTGATTAGAACGCGTTGCATATTGTTACTTTCTTTCATCGCCCGACACTCGCGTAGGCGTTAAACCCGGCCGCGACTGCGTCGGCCTCATCGTAAATGTTGCGCAAATCCGCCATTTTGGGCGACGCCATTACGCCTGCCAAGCGACTGAGATCCAGCGCCCGGAATTCATTCCATTCAGTCAGAATGATTATCGCCTCGGCATCGATAGCGGCCTCATAGGAATCCTCGTGCCAGGATGCACCTGGTAGTAGAGCTTCGCCTTCGCGTTTGCCCTGCGGATCGACGATGCGGACCTTTGCACCAGCCCCGACAAGCGCGGGCACGATTGTGAGTGCTGGCGCTTCACGCATGTCGTCAGTGTTTGGCTTGAAGGTCACACCAAGCACAAGGATCTGCTTTCCGTTAACGGTGCCGTCACATAGCTCCATCACCTTGTCGAGCATGCGCCGCTTGACTGCGTCATTGACCTGAATGACCGTTTCGGTGATGCGCATCGGCATCCCGTGCTCTTGGCCGATACGCGCAAGAGCGGATGTGTCTTTTGGAAAGCACGATCCGCCGTATCCGGGGCCAGCATGCAGAAACTTGTTTCCGATGCGCCCGTCCATGCCCATGCCTTTGGCAACAGACTTCACGTCAGCACCAACACGCTCGCACAGCGCTGCGATCTCGTTGATGAAGCTAATCTTTGTCGCGAGGAACGCATTGGCGGCGTATTTGATCAACTCGGCACTTTCCAGATCCGTGTAGACAATCGGAAAATCCCGCAAGAACAGGGGGCGATAAATGTCTCCCATGACCTGTTTGGCGCGATCTGTCTCGACACCGACAACGACGCGGTCAGGTTTCATGAAGTCCTCGATTGCAGCACCTTCGCGCAAGAACTCGGGGTTGGAGGCCACATCAAAGTCGGCATCTGGACGCGCTTGCCGGATCACATCAGCGACGCGCCGATTGGTGCCCACTGGGACCGTTGATTTGGTTACAACCACTGCATATCCGGTCAGAGCGCGAGCAACATCGCTCGCGGCGGCCATCACATAGGTCAAATCAGCATGGCCGTCCCCACGCCGCGTCGGTGTGCCCACTGCGATGAACACCGCATCGGCGCTGTCCACAGCAGCGGCAGTATCCGTGGAAAACCGTAGGCGTCCCGCAGCAACGTTGCGCGCCATGACAATATCGAGACCGGGCTCGTAGATTGGAACCTCTCCGGCGTTCAGCTTGGCTATTTTTTCAGCCGAGGTGTCAACGCATACAACGTCATGACCAAAGTCCGAAAAACACACCCCAGAAACAAGCCCAACGTATCCTGTGCCAATCATTGCAATTTTCATTTATCGAGGGCCTTCACTTCAAATTCTATTTGCACAAAATTTATTTACGTGGACGAGGTGCCATGTCGGCACCCAGTTCCATTTCGTTCTGCAGCGTATCAATTTCTTCTTTGAGCGCCTCGTACTCTTCCATCTTGCGCTTGAGAAATCGCGATGTGAGGGCGGCCTTTTCGGACAGACCTTTTGGCGTCAATATGTATGCATAGCGCCTTTTATCTTGGGCAGCCGAGAAGTTCCCCAACTTGACCAGGCCTTTGTCGATCAGCGCGTTCAGGCAGTAATGGACCCCGCCAACGCTAATTCCGACCGCAGAGGCAATATCACGCTGGGACATTTCGGGGTGTTCTTGAAGGAGGCGCAGGACGCGGAAACGCACGTCCTCTTGCGCTTTACTGCGCTGTCCGGCCATTAGGTGACGTCCTTTTCGCAGGCTGCCGCACAAGAAGTGCCCTTGGCTCTTCTCGGGTTTGCTCTGTTTCGAATGGGGTGCTTTAATTTAAGCATAATCGTTCAGGATTGAACGGTAGCACAATGCTGCATCCGCGAAAAGCCCGAATTGCTCAAATGATATGATTTTTTTATGACACCCAGACGGCAGATCGGCAGTCGTTGGGATCAGGTCACTTCACAAGGGTGCGAGGCCGACGCGCAGCCTAGAGACCACAGAGCCGGTGCCGCAGCATCAATCATAAGTCGCTCGTAAATGAGCGGACGCGGGGGCGCAAGAGATGATCTGACGGCACCGCCTGATTATGACAGGCAAGCGCCGGTCTTGTACGCTGATTTCTGGTGTGACCCGCCGTCAACCGTCTTGTGCGTCACTCGGATTGGCCTCCTCTGCTGGGCCCCCCGCAGCGTCCGGCGGTGCGTCCTCCGATGTTGAGGCTGCTTCTTGTTGCAGAGCCTCTTCCATGCTGAGCGTGTTCACCACCAACTCGAACTGTTCAAGAATCTCTGGGGCGTGGCGACCGATGTAGGATTTCACGGCATCGTTTCCGATCAGCTTCGTCAGATAGCCCTTGGCGACAACAAGGTTCAGAAGCTCCGATCCGTAGTTCTGCTCGGCATCCTTGTACTTGGTCTGGACTTGGCTCATTTCGCGCTCGAGGCGCACGATCTGCTCCAGCGGATCACCCTTGGGCTGATCCGGTTTCGGGGCTGGGGTGTCACTGCGTTGCTCGGACGGGGTGGCCTTCAGCAGCGCGTCGGCGTGGGAGGCCGTGATGCTGTTGGCGGCAATCATCAACTCCACGGCCTCGATTTGGCGCGCGGCCTTCATTTTGCGCAGATGACGTGTGACATCAGGTGTGAACTGATGGTCTTGAAGCAACTCGACCGCCTTGGGGCAAATCCCGTGCAGCAGGTTGATGCGGCTGTTGATGGTCGACAGGTTTACGTTGAAGGCGCGCGCTAGCCGGTCCTTGGCGACACCTTTGTCGATCGCGCGGCGCAGCATGTAATGCTCTTGCACAGTCGAAAGCCGGTTGATCCGGTGATTGTAGGTGTAGGTCTCGAAATCCTTGGCGATCAGACAGGGGGCTGTTTCCTGACCCAACTCCTTGAGCGCCAGCACGCGCAGATTGCCATCCAAAAGCAGAAAGCCCACCGCATCTGTATCCGGTTTGATCACCGAGAGCGGTTCGATCAGTCCGATCTCGCGGATCGAGGACACGATCTGCTTGAACTTGCGGGTGGTCATGACGCCATCGGGCACTTTCTTGCTGGGCATCAGCTCTTCGAGCGGGATCTGGTAGGTCTCGAGATCAAAGCCGAGGGTCAGGTTCAATGGCCCCTTGGGGTAGGTCAGGTCGCCGTCCTCCTCGGCACTGGGGGGCGGAAAGGCACCGGGGTAGATCGGCTTTACGGTGTTGTGCAGGGTCATGGTTTTGTCCTTTCTCAGGCGATTTCAACACGGTCGGCGAGGTACTTGGGCAAGCTGTCCAGTCCTTCCGCGCGCAACAGGGTGACGAAGTTCTCATCAGCGAAGAGGGATTTCAGGCCCTGGACCACCAGCAGCAGTTGCTGCTGCGCATGTTCTGCTTTCAGCACCATCTTGTGCTGACGGGCGACCTCCTTCTGATAGGTCTTGACCAGTGAATGGGCGGAATTGGGCAGCTTCGGGCGCGTGGCCGATTTCGGGCCCTTCTCGCGGCGTTTCTCGATCAGCCGCTTGGCATCGGTGATCTGATGGCCTTTGAGCTGGCCCGTCTTGTAGGCCTCCTCCAGCATGTCGCCCAAATCGTCGTCATCGTTTTTGGCCCTGGCGATCTCGAGCGCAGTGGTCAGCGGGATCGTGCCATGTTGAACGGCTTCGATCAGCCGCTCCTCGCCCTTTTCCAGCAAGAAGACGATGTCGCGCACGTATTTCTGTGACAGACCGGTGTTCTGGATGATGTCATCGATTGTGTATTCCCGCGCCAGCAGCAATTCGATGTCGGCGAGGATCTCCAGCGGGCGATGGCCGCGCCGGGCGATGTTTTCCGCAAGGCTCATGATGAAGGCGTCTTCATCGCTGACATTCACGACCAGCGCCGGGATGTGGGTCTCGCCCAAAAGGCGGAAGGCATTCAGCCGTCCTTCCCCGCAAACCAGCAGGAAGGCGGGTTTGCCGTCAGCGCCGTCGCGCTCTGTCACCGTGATCGGCTTTTTGAGGCCGATGGTGCGGATGTTTTCCACGATCTCCTCGAACACTTTCATGTTGCGATCGCGCGAGTTTAGGACCTCGACACGCTCGATTGGGACCATGGTGACGCTGTCTGGTGTGTCAGCCATCATTGGCGAGCCTCCTGTCTGCACGCGTATTGTTCATGATTTGTACTCCTTGTTGGGGTTGGGATGGGGGTGATGGATCATTTCGGCTTTCTCCAGATACCGACCCGCTCGGCCATGCCGTAGAAAAAATCGAGATCATCGAAGCGGAAGGCCTCGAAGACGATGCTGTTGCGGTTGCACATGCGGATTTCCTGACTGGGAAGATCGAGCCAAGGCAGCACGAAGTAATCGAGCTCGGCCTCATTCGCATGATCGAGGCGGATCGCCAGCGTCACATCAGCCTTGTAGCGAGAGGGGTCAAAGCGGATGCGCCAGCGATGCCGACCGTCATTCATTGGCTGGCAGCGCGCCAGTACCAGACTGACGCGCAACTCGTCATTAATGTTGAGCAGATCGGTCTTGGGGTGGCGTGCGACCTGACCACCGACGGCGGCGATGGCGGCTTCTGTGCGGGCAATGATCTCCGGGTGCATCTTACGCAGCCGCTTGTTCAGCGTGATCCGCTCCTGATCACGGTCCGAGCGATAACCAATCATCTCATAGGCGCGTGTCAGGGATCCGAAACGCGTGCGGTAGGTGGAGGCCCCCGGCATGTCTGCCGCCTGATCGATCAACACGCCTGACAGCTCACCCGCATCTGCGTAAAGGCGCTGGAGGTGCTCGAGCAGCTCTTCATCCGACAGTCGCGCTGAACGCGCGGTGATTATTTCCTGTGCGGTCAGGAAAAACTCGAGCGGCACAATGCCGTCAAATGCGCCTTCCTTGCGCACCCACATGTCGGGCGGGTTATCGACATGCAGCTTCTTCAGCTTGAAGGAGCTGCGATTGTAGACGTTGTTGCCGATGTATTTCTCATTGGTCAGAACCGTGCGCACGGTGCCCGAGGTCCATGGTCGATCGTGATCGGTGGCAATGCCTGCCTCGTTGAGGCGGTCGGCAATCTCGCGAAAGCTCAGATCCTCGTCGATCAGCCAGCGATACATTTTGTTGACCCACGCCACTTCTTCCTCGGGCCCAGGCATCAGGATGACACGGTCGGTCTGGAGCGACTTGTGTTCGCCGCGCTTCAGCTCAGCCTTGATGGTGCCGCGCTCATCGACCAGCACCCGGCGCAGACCAAAGCCCGCCGCTCCACCTTGGCGGAACCCCAGCTCAATCAGACGGCATTGGCCTGCAAACACCTTGACTGACAGCTCGCGGCTGTATTCGCCCGCCATGGCGCGCTTGACGCCTTTAACGATGGTCGAAACGGGCGAGCCGTCATTCTCAAACTGTTCAGCGCAATAGGCGACGTTTATCCCGGCGCGTTTGCAGATGTATTCGTAATAGGCGCTCTCATCAGCATCCTGAAATCGCCCCCAGCGGCTGACGTCATAGACGAGAATGACGTTGAAATCCGCCACGCCCAACTCGACATCCGAGATCAGTTTCTGGAGTGAGGCGCGTCCCCCGATTGAAAGGCCACTTTTGCCATCGTCAGCATAGGTCTTCACGATCTCGATGCCGCGCTTGTCGGCATATTCGCGGATCTTGTCGGCTTGGTTGTGGGTTGAGTATTGCTGATGCTCGGTTGACATGCGCACGTATTGCGCCGCCCGGAACTCTGTAACTTTGTCACTCCCACCGTCCAACGTATGGTTCTCCCCGCGTTTCAAGTCGGGGTGACGTTTGCGTAGGTTTCCCAGGCTATCAAGGCGAGAGTGTCTTTTATCTCATGTTTTCAATAGGTTTCTGCGATAAGCTGACGAGGCGCATCAAAGTCTTTCGCAGCCGCAAGAAGTTCAGGGTTGAACGTGGGCGGATTTGAAGGCAACGTCCGCTCAAAATTGAGCGAGGGGGACTTGAATGAGCTATCACGACAGCGGAACGACCTGGTTTCTGGCGCAGTTCAAACCCAACCGCCACAGGATCGCAGAACGCAATCTGGCCCGACAGGGGTTCAGAACATTTCTGCCGCTGCATGAAGAAACCACGCGCGTCAGGGGCAAGTTCACCGTTCAGAAGCGCCCGCTGTTTCCGGGCTATCTTTTTGTGGCCCTTGATTTACTTCAAGGCCGCTGGCGCGCTGTCAATTCCACCTATGGCATCACGCGGATCGTCAGCCTTGGCAAAGAGCCGACGCCAGTCCCGCTTAATCTGGTCAGCCAGCTGATGCTGCGCTGCGATCAGGAGGGCAAGTTGCTGCCGCCAAAGCTTCTCAAGCCCGGCGACGAGGTAACGATGACCAAGGGACCGTTTGCGGATGTTATTGCCACAATCGAGTCCGTGACACCGGACCGACGCGTCTGGGTGCTGATGGACATCATGGGTGGACAGACCCGCGTTGCCGTTCAGGCAGACCAGCTGCGCGCAGTATAGAGGCGCGATCATTCATCGCCCAGTTAATCTATACGCAAGCATGCCAACATGCTCGCGGATTGCAGTTTGCAGGACAGAGAGGTTTCCTATGAGATCCCAGCCGATGCCGTCGGCAAACCCTGTCGTGCGATAATCGACCGGCCAGGCCACAAGGCCATCCCAGCCAGCGGCGTCAAAGCTGCGCATAGCGCGTTGCATGTGGAAGGCGCTGGTAACCAGAACCCAGGTTTCATCCGGGGCGGGGTCGGCAAGTGTCAGGCTGAGACGGGCGTTTTCCGCGGTGTTGCGCGATTGGCCCTCGAGCAGCAGGCGTTCAGGCGCAAGGCCTTGTTCGAGAAAGAAACGCTCGGCAATGGAGGCCTCCGATGTGGCAGCGCCCGCCACATCGCGCAGAGACCCGCTGCCGCCCGTGAAGAGGACCTTTGCCTCGGGAAAGCGCCTCGCGAGTTCCATCGCGGCCGTGAAACGCTCTGCGCCCTCTTTGAGTTGCACCTGGTCCCAATAAGCACTGGCTCGAGCATCCTCACCACCGCCCAGCACAATAATACCATCGACAACGTCAAGACTTGGGTTGGCCGGATAACGCAGCTCAATGGGCTGAAGCAGAAGGTCGCCGAGGGGCAGGCCGCTTAAGGCGACAAGGAGCATCAGGGTAATGCCGCTGATCCAAAGTGCGATACGCCTGCGTTGCAGGATTAGCGCAAGAACGATGCCCGCTAATGCGATGACGATCCAGGTATCCGGGCGCAGAAGTGCCCCGATCAGCTTCGACGCAATGAAGAATACGGTGTCCATTGCTGCAATCCCTACCGATTGCCGGTGAGAACCATGAGGGCCTCGCGGTAGGCTGCGACGACGAGGGCCTGATCGAACTCACGCTCCATCTTTGCGCGCCCGGCTAGTCCCATGGCAGTACGTTCATCGGGGGAGAGTGCAAGGAACCGCCCCATCGCTGTCGCAAGACTGTCAGCATTACGTACCTCGCACAGAAAACCCGAGACGTCCGTGTCGACGACTGCGCGGCATCCCGGCACGTCGGTGGCAATCAGCGGCCGCGCCATGGACGCCGCCTCGATCAGCGTCCGCGGCGCACCCTCCCTGTAGGAGGGCAGCACGACGCAGGAGGCCGCAGCAATAGCCGGGCGCACGTCATTGGTGGTGCCAAGATATTCGACCACGCCTTCGGCCACCCAGGCCTCGACCGTCGCATTGTCGATGGCGCTGCGGTTTTCTGATCCGGCTGCCCCAAGCAGTTGAAAGCGCGCTTCCGGATTGCGCGCCTTGATCAGCCGTGCCGCCTCAACAAATTCGATCACGCCTTTGTCGCGCAGCAGCCGGGCAATCATCAGGAACACGGACGGCACGTCCTCAGGCGGCATTTCCGCTGCGGCAAAGCGGACCAGGTCAATGCCGGAACCGGGCAGTAATCGGGCCTGATCCGCGCGCACAAGCTTGCGGTCAAGAAAAAGATCCCGGTCGTCCTCGTTCTGGAAGAAGACGATCGGCAATTTGCCAAAGGCGCGGCGATAGAGCTGCTCGGCGATGGTTTGCAATAGCCCGCCCGACAGAAACGCGGTGCCAAGGCCCGTCACGTTCGGAACGAAGGGCACACCGGCCGCGCGTGCAGCCCGAGCCCCGAAGATGTTATTCTTGATCGTAAAGCTCAGAATGGCATCCGGTTGTTCCTCACGGAAAATCCGTTTCAGCCTGCGCTGCAGTTTCAGATCTTCAATGGGGTTCAGACCTTTCACGTTCATTTCCAGCGGCCGAAAACGGCAGCCGATCCGCTCGAGGTCGGCCACAGAATCGTCGGGGGGGGCCAGAACCGTAATCTGGTGACCGTTAGCAGACAGGGCTTCGACCAACGGTCGCCGAAAATTCCAGATATTCCAGGCGGCGTTCACCGTCATCAGAATATGCATGAGGCCGCCTTTCGTGTGCGCGTAGGGGCGCCATTCGGCGGGTGAAAAGAATTACTCAATGGCTTAACCGCAACGCTTATGATCTCCCGATATGCTCGTTTTCATTATCGAATCCCCCGCAATCTGCCGCGGAGATACTGCCCAACTGTCGGATGAAACCACTGACGGCTAAACTCATTTGAGGAGGGTTGTTCCTTCGCTACCAAAGAACGTGGTAGATCAGAAAGTATGTCTTTAATGGCATCAAGTGCCTGGGCTTGTTGGAGAAGCGGATAGGTGACGAAGGAGTCATCACGCGATGGGCGGACCCGGATTTGGCGAAGCGGCTGCCCTGTATCAACGCCTGGGTCTACAAGGTGGATCGTCACTCCAAAATTGTCCGGATCACTGTTCCAGAGAGCCCAATACCCCCCATGCACGCCACGATACATCGGCGTTATCCCGACGTGGGTATTGACGAAGGCTGCATCTACGCAGCTCAGGACGTTTGGTTTGATAATTCGGGTGCCGTTAACAAGTACGATGTCAGGTGCGAATTCCTTCAACTGATCGGAGACACCTTCTTCATTCACGCTTGCGACCTCAAGCGCGCCCGTCAGACCTTCCTTTGTCGTGTCAAGGTTGTATTCGTCCATAATCTGCTCAATCCGTCTCGTCGACCTGAACCGGATTAATGGTACAAATATCAATTGAAACAAAAGTTGCCCACTCACGACTGCAATGCCCAGCCGGCGTTGCCTGTACCGCAACATCGCGCGTTTATTTGATGGGTCCTCGAGTACCAGAAACAACTCAGCTTTCGGATGCCAAGCGCGCACCGCGTTCACAAGGATTACAGAGGATGATCCACGTCCAAGAAGCATCGCGATTTTCACTCTGTACCCTCCATCGCCGTTGATTGCATGCCAAAGCGGTCCCGCAGCGTTGCAAAATGCCTGATGATTTGACTGAGCCCATCGAGGTTTGCCTCGAGGTTTTGTCCGAAATTATGCGGGTGCCACCAGAGATGATAGCCTTTGCCGTCCCGAGCGGCCGCCGTCATGCCACGCTTGATCGTGGCAATGTGCAAAGGATGGAACGCGGCCAAACGGCCTGCGCAAGGTCGCAGGAAACGACTGGCAGGAACATCCTTTGGTTGACCGCTAATAGCCTCGAATGCTTGTGACCCCAGCACCCCGGAATAGGCATCAAGCAACCTGAGGGCCCGCCGCATCGAGGTCTGCTCGGTGCCCTTCGCCGCCCGGTATGCCCAAGGGCTGGGGTTCCCCCGATAATGGGTGATGCCATGCTTGGCGCAGACTGTCAGATGCTCCACCGCAAACTGGTTACGCGGGAACACGATCGAGCGCAGTGCGATACCGCGTGCGTCAGCGATCTTCTTGGCCGCTACAATATCAGCCTCAAAGGCAGAAATTGATTGCCCATCTTCAAGGCAGTAATAATGGGACAACGTGTGCGTCCCTATTTCCTGGCCCGGCGTCTGCTGGATCTCTGAAATCAAAGATGGCGCGAAATAATACGGGTCGGAGCGCTCATCCTTGCCAACTTCGTCCAGGTAGGAAAAGTTTGACAAACGCGGGTTCGAATAGGTCGGCAGTTCACTGGGAAGAGAGGCCAGCAGCTCCTCCTTGGTTTCACAAAACAGAAACCCAACGGTCGCCCATGTCGCGCTAATCCCATTCTTGGCGAAAAGCTCCAGCATCTTTGGCACGGCAGTCCTCGCGCCGAGCACGTTCTTGCCGTAGCTGTCCCGGTCGGCATGATCGCGAACGCCCCAAAGCAACTCGAAATCCAGCGAAATAACAAACTGCCCATTCATTCGAGTATTATTCCCGTCACATTTTTGATTATCTCGGCTATTAAAAGGCCGCAACGACGACCTATCATGGTTGTGCCACGTTTGTGCACGACTTCCAGCCTGGGTTCCAGTCTTCGAAGTCACCTTCGTAGCGATCATTGGGATTCTGCGTGGCAGAAGTGAAGGACTACCGGCTGACGCCGGTAGCATCATTTGGAGGAATGTAATTCCAGATACTGCGTGATGATGTCGTCGGTGACATTGCCGGAGGTGGTTGAGAAGTACCCCCGGGCCCAGAACCGCCTCCCCCAGTAGCGCTTGCGCAACTCAGGGAACTCCATCTGTATCCGTCGCGACGAACGGCCTTTGATGCGCTGCATGACGTTGGACAGGGAGAGCTTTGGTGGGATCGACAGGAACATATGGACATGGTCGCGACCCAGCACGCCTTTCACAATATGGACGCCCATTTCAGCACAGGTTTGCATGATAATCTCTCGGATACGCTCCTGCATCGGCCCTTGCAAAACCTTTTAGCGATATTTTGTGGCCCACACGACGTGAAACCTGTGGTAAAATCGCGTGTGAGCGGATTTCGAATAACGCATGATCTTCTCTCCTGAATTTTGAAACCATACCGCCTCAGCGGGTTTCAAAATTCAGGAGAGAAGATCAGAGATAGCTTCGCTGAAGCGAACCGGCTAAAAGCCGGTGGCTTAATCCATTAGGTGGAAAGTGAAGACCCGCAGCTAGGGGAACGCCGCCCGGCACGCTATGGATCATAGTCTGGTTCTTGGATATTCTTTGCGATGCGAACGGAATCAGTACCCGCTAATCTGACCGCCACTCCACCAGCCATTTTGGTGACGTAGTGTTGACGTGAACGCAAAGGCTTAATTCCCCAGTGTTTTACTAGGGAATTAAGCGTTTGATATTATTAGGTATTTTGGTTGCGGGAGTAGGATTTGAACCTACGACCTTCAGGTTA
>TARA_R110002110_G_C13470277_1_pt1 | contig 56251 bp, 54 predicted proteins | sample TARA_R110002110 | Tara Oceans TARA_R110002110 (sample SAMEA4397330) | marine metagenome | biome: Polar Biome; feature: [SRF] surface water layer (ENVO:00010504); material: water (ENVO:00002006), including particulate matter (ENVO:01000060) such as... | depth 5 m | reverse complement strand
CAAGCTATTAATCGATCGTTAGAAATTTTACAGCGTTGGATGCCTTGGGCAGAGGATCCAAGTTTGGAAACAACAAAAGATTTTGTTTATCGGAATGTTAACGCATGGAAATGTGGCCAATCGAAAGAATTTCCATTGGTTGCAGTGCTTAAAGCTGAAAATAAAATTGTCTCTGCTACTGGATATAATGATCGGTCAGAGCTTACAAGACCTTATTTTGAAATTGGATATTGGATAGATTCTAATTATCAAGGTCGTAGCTTAGTGACAGAGCTTGTTAACGCATTAACTCGTTATGCCTTGGATGGGTTAAAAGCCACAAGGGTTCAGCTATCAACACAAACTGATAATATTAAAAGTCTTGGTGTTGCTAAACGATGTGGTTTTGTGCAAGAAGCGCTGTTAAAAAATTATTGTATTGATTGTGTGAGCAACAAGCCAGCGGACTCATATTTGTATGCTTGCTGCGATACCTCTTCTTTGCCAGGATTAGAAGTGAAATTTGAACATCATGAGAAGTTCGATTTCGAAGAGGCTGATAACCAAATTAAGCAAAAATCAGATAATCCAATTTTATTACCTCTCTTTGAGACGGATCGATTAAGACTTACACCACCAACTATAAAATCTGCAGAAGAAATGATGCAAGCACTAACAGCCTCATTAAATGAGGTAGGGCAGTGGTTTACTTGGGCGAGCCCGAAAACGACTGTTGAACATGTTAGGCAACACATGAAGGAGGGCATGGATGCTGCCGTTGATATTAACGCCCATCAATATTTATTTTATCTCGTCCGGGATAAGGTCAATGATACTTTCCTAGGCGAGGTATGGTTAAAAACAAATGAACTGCCTATGGTTACTATCAATTATTGGTTTGATACAAGGCAAACTGGTCAGGGATATGCAACAGAGTCTGTCAGAGAACTGGTTAGGTATGCATTTGTTGATTTAAAAGTCAGAAGAATACAGTTGCATGCGGCTGAAACCAACTCAAAAAGCATTAAATTAGCTAAGCGCCTAGGCTTCACTCATGAAGGAACCATGAAGGGTGCTTCTAGAAATTTTTTGAGTGATGAGGTTGTGGCCTCTGAGATTTTTTCAATGTGCGATCTATCTGAGCTGAGATTATAAAATGAATAAAACACTTGATACCTACCTTGGCCTTTGTACAGAGGTTTATGATTTAAGCAAACCGGTGCCAGAAGAAGATGAATACCTGTTCTATCGCTCATATGCTGAAGAAGCTGGCGGTCCAATTTTGGAGCCTATGTGTGGCACAGGCCGATTTCTCATCCCATTGATAGAAGAAGGATTTGATATATCCGGTTTTGATGCTAGTGAGCATATGCTTGAGCGGTTAAATCTAAAAGCTGGTGAGAAAAAGCTTACTCCAGAAGTATGGCATGGATTTGTAGAAGATTTAAGAAAAGATCAAAAGTATAAGCTCATATTTGTTCCAAGCGGATCATTTGGCTTGATACAGGATCTTAATGCTGCTAAATCAGCTTTAAAAACATTGTTTGATCATTTAAGTGAAGATGGAGTTTTCGTTTTTGAAGGCGAAACTTTACATGGAGTGCCTGAACCACTGGGTGTTTGGAGGGGGGCTGTGTGGTATAAAACTGATGGTAAAATGATAATTTCGAACCAACTAGCAACTCTTGATGGGGAAATTTGCACTTCAATAGGAAAGTATGAGCTTGTTGACTCAAATAGCATTACTCACACTGAAATAGAAACACTTAAAGTGAGGCTATATGAACCTACGAAAATGTTTAAAATGCTTAAAGAAATTGGTTTTAAACACGTTAACATGCTAAAAACTTATGATAGAACAGAATCACCCGGTGAGAATGACCCCGCCATTGTATACGAATGTAGGAAATAATTTCTATGGAATTAAAAAAGTTACTCATTACGCGCCCAATCAGTATGATAACTAAACATGACTAAAGAAAATAAACCTCGAATAATTGTTGATCAAATCCCGTCACAGGAAAATGATGAGGTTGTGCGTAATGCTTTGCATGAATTCAATGTGGCACAAATAGGTCAGGATGAGCACTATTCAGTCTTTGCTTTTAGCCCTGAAGGGAAAATAATTGGTGGTTTGCTTGTATACCAAGAGGCTCACTCGATTTTTATTGATATCTTGTGGATTGATGAGTCTGAAAGGGGAAAGGGGTTGGGTACGGAATTATTACTTGCCGCTGAAAAAGAAGCTGTGCGGAGAAAAGTACCTTATTCAACTACGGATACCTTAGCCTTTCAGGCCGTCAATTTCTATAGAAAAAATGGTTATGAACAAATCGGCATGGTCAAAAATTATATTGAAGGGCATGATCGATATTTCTTTAGGAAAAAATTAGATTCAACTGAGCCTTAAGCTTTTAAGAGAGTGAGACCAGTATGCAAGAAATACAGTTTATATTACAAGAACGTAGAAATAATTAGGAGAGCAATTGGATAGTTCAGAAGTGGTGAATAAGTATTTCATATTGACTGGCGCAATGGGTGCAGGTAAGTCTACTATTCTCGAGCAGTTAACCAAATTTGGCCTTACAACAATAAATGAGCCTGCTCGGGAAATCATTGCAGAACAAAGAGCAATTGATGGTGATGGAATATACGATCGTGATCCCAGATTATTTTATAATTTGATGTTATCCAGAGCGATATTTCAGTGGAAACTGCATAAAGAGACAAACGATCCAATTATTTGGGATAGGGGAATTGCAGATAATATTGTATATGCAAAATTGTTTTCTGAGAATCCAGTCGCAGCTGAAAATGCCTCTAAAACATTTAGATATAATCAAGATGTATTTTTTCTTAATGCCTGGGAAGAAATTTACAAAAATGATGAAGAACGCAAAATGTCTTTTTTAGATGCAAAAAAGTTTGGCGAACAAGTTAAAGATACTTATATTGCCCTTGGCTACAACATAATCGAAGTTCCCTTTGATGATGCAGAAGCTAGGGCACAGTATATAGTTGACCGCCTTAAATAAGTGATTAATTATGGGTTAAATGCTGCGCTTATAATTATCCCAACCGTTCCCAAAGCCATCATATATTGAAAAATTTCCTTTCCAATTGGTAGCTGAATCCCTTGGCTTGTTTGCGCCCAAATAGCCCAAGCTGAGGCACCAAGAGTGAGCAGGGGGATAGTGATTGTTTTTGCGGAGGCAAATAGTATTTGAACAGCAATTCCTGCTAGAAGGCCGTAAAATAGAACTGGCTCTAGCCACTCGACCTTTGGGAAGAAATCATTGGCTTTCAAAAGCTGCATTACCCCGATTGAGACTAGCACGTAAATTATATTTGGTATCGCTGGTCGCAAGTTAAAAACGTACTTGAGAAAAGGCTTCAGGTACTCAATGACCTTGTCAGCTACGGTAGGGATATAAGGTTTTGGGTCTTTGCTAAGAAGAGCCTTAAGGTGTTCAGATTCAGCCTGTGTAATCGGATTTTGATTCTCGAAAGGCTTGGTCACCTGCTTTTCTCCAATTTGATAAATTGAATTCTGTGTTGTCATTTAGCCTCTCCTTAGCTTCGATTAATAGCCCTAATATTTCAGCTTTCGTGAGACTATCTAGCCCTGCCTTAATGATAAGCCCGCCTAGCTGGATTTTTGTTCTTGTGTCTAATTTTCTTTGCCGTTCTCGCTCTATTGTCAGGGAGCGTTCTAGCCTTGATAAGCGCTGAGACTCCATTCTGATTTGCTTTGTAACTTTATTCATTTGTAGCAGCAACTTTATTGGAAGAAGACGCAATTTTCTCAAAATGTTTTTTCAGCAAATCATCATCTAAATCTTCAAGTTGATAATTCATTGCCAGCATCCCGATTTCTTGAGCGCGGCGGGTTTTAAGTTTATCGATTTTATTTTTTGTCGTATCAATTTGTGTTAAAAGCTTTAGTTTTTTCTCATGGTAGTTAGACATAAAATTCCCTTTTAAGATCAACTTCTTTAATAACATTTGATCAAAATCTTAACATAGAGTCAAATGCATTTTTGCATTGTTTTTATATGTATTATTGCTGTTTTAAATCAAAGAGATATCTTGTATTTGTTAAAAAATACTGGATTTAAAGTCTTGTAACACTCAGAAATGATCTAGAGGCCTCACAAAAAACGTCTGAATAGCGCAATATGCAAACTCTTTAAGTTTGCTTTTGCTTGATGTATATTCTGCTCATGCCTATCGAATTCGCACGCGTACAATTTATATCAAGAGGGAAGGGGTTTTCTGTTGTAGCCGCTGCAGCGTATCGTGGCGCTGAAAAGATTTATGATGATCGTTTGGGCGTCCATCACGATTATGAGAGAAAGCGAGGAGTGGTTTATAACGAAGTTCTTTTGCCTGAAGGCGCTTGCCAATCACTCAAATGTCCCAATGCACTGTGGAATTTAGTAGAGCAGGTTGAAAACAGGAAAAATTCCCAGCTCGCCAGAGAAATTATTTTAGCGTTACCCGCAGATGAAAAGGTAAGTGATGAAGACAGAGTTGAGTTAACTCGCCGATTTGTAAACCAACATTTTGTCAGGCTCGGTTTGGCTGCCCAAATATCAATCCATGAGCCCCATGGTGATAGTAATAATATCCATGCCCATATTTTGGTTACGACGCGTCGCGTTTTAGGCAATGGCTTTGAGAAGAAAAAAGCACGAGACTTGCACCCAGAGGTTAGGGGAGGGCGAGTTATCAAGGAGGATAGACTATGGAAAGATTTTTGGCGCGAAGCTCAAAATAAATACTTCCAAGAAAAGGGATTAGAATTGGAGGTAGACCCTGCCGGAATTATCAGCCAAGTTCATCTAGGTAAAGATACGTATAACGCTCATTCCGCTCAAAATGACAAGATTCAGGAAAATAATTTTCGGAATAAAAAAGCACAAGAAATTACTATATCTAACCCTAATTTATTACTTGAGCTATTGACCTTAAATGAGTCTGTTTTTTCAGAAAACACCCTTTATAAAACCATTCATCGTTATACACACACTAAAGAAGATTTTGATTCAGCACTACAATCCGTTCTGACCTCCATAGAGCTGATTTCCTTGGGAACAAATGATAGGGGAAAAGCCTGTTTTACGACGAAGACAATGTTCAAGCTTGAAACAGGCTTACAAGAACTAGCTCATAAGCTAAAAAAACAAAAGTCTTGCATCGTTGGGCAAAGATTTGTTGAAAAGAAACTTTTGAACAGCAGCCTTTCTGATGAGCAAAAAAGAGCAGTCAGACATATTGTTCATGGCCAAAATATAAGTGCTATTGTCGGCAATGCAGGCGCTGGTAAAAGCTATACAATGAAGGTAGCCAATGAGATTTGGACAGGGTGTGATTATGAGGTGGTAGGGCTTAGCTTTTCAAAGAAAGCCGCGATAAATTTAGAGCAAGAAAGTGGCATTCAATCAAGAACAATACATTCATTCTTGTATGGGGTAAGGGAAGGGCGGATTTCACTTAATAAGAATTCAATCTTGGTGCTCGATGAGGCCGGAATGGTTAGTGCTCCGTTACTTAATGAGGTTTTAAAAGAGGCAAAAACAGCTAAAGTTAAATTAGTCTTAGTTGGCGACCCAAAACAGCTTCAGCCCATAGGGCCAGGGGCACCTTTTAGGGCAATTACTGAGAGCATTGGTTTTGCTGAACTTGGCGAGGTAAGGCGGCAAAAAGTTGATTGGCAAAAACAGGCTTCTCTTGAGTTTTCTGCTCAAAAAACGAACAAAGCTTTTGACCGTTATGTTGAGGCGGAGCGTGTTCAAATTGAAGAGAAATCGTGTGATGCATTTGCAAAAATAGCTAATCAATATGTTAATGAAGTAAGAGAGAATAAAAACACTGTAATCCTAGCTGCTAAGAACATGGAAGTCGATGCGTTGAATCTGGCTGTGCGTCAACAATTAAAGCAGGTAAAGATTCTTGGGAAAGAAAATTCGTATTTGACACATAAAGGTGAAAAATCATTTGCTGTTGGCGATAGCGTCATGTTTTTGAAAAACGATCCTTCGCTAGGTGTAAGTAATAGTGATATTGGAAAAGTGATTGCAGTTGATCACAACTCATTACGTATTAAGCTAACAAACAAAAATTCAAAAATATCAATTCAGCCTCACCGGTACAACCACATAAGTCATGGTTATGCGATGACTGTGCACAAGTCTCAAGGCAGCACTTATGATAAGGCGCATGTGTACATGGGGGGCTGGGGTTGGAACAAACAAACGGCCTATGTCGCTTTTACACGCCATCGAGAAGATTTGCATATTTATACCTCAAAAGAGAGTTTTCAGTGCATCAAATCTATGTCTCAACAATTGAACCGAAGTGGGCTTAAGGATTCTGTTTTAGATTTTCCTTATAGCTTTGCAAAGAGAAGAGGGCTGGTGACGGATTCGCTGATGAAGACTTGTGCCAAACATTTAACAGAAAAGTTATACAGTCTTGCTGAGGGTATAAAGAGCAAAGCCAATCAGTTTGGTCTTAAATCTAAAAAACTTTCGAATGAGCTTGATCATGGGGTTACAAACGACCTTGAACTGGTGCAAAGGGGTAAGAAAAAACGATTGGTGATTATTACCGATAATATTGATGATGCCAAAGCGGTTGCAGGGTTGAGTCCTGATCATAGTGTTTGGGTTTCTAAAGGCAAGATCAATGCAAAAAATATCTTTGAAGGTTATAGAGCAAGGCCAGATGTGATGTTTGTTTCAAGGAACGAAAATTATCAGCGATGCCTACAGAGTAATGTCGACTCAGCTAGCCAAAAAGCTAGAAAGATAACATTTGTTCATGAGCCCTTGGGATTAAAGAAATTAGTAGCTCAACAGAGTAAAATGGCTCTTGTTTCAAGACTAAAGAAAGCCAAAGTCTTGAGTTTGTCTAAATCTCAGGATTTGGGGTTGAGTATTCATTAAGATTTGGTTAGCAACACGTTTATCTATTTTTCTGTACAAAGTAATTATGCAAGCGCCTCTTGCATAATTCGGTTTTGCGCTTTCTGAGAATGCAATTGAACAAAAGTTTGTAATATTCTCCATTATGGGCTATTATTTGGTATATATTGGAGAAAATGGCAATGAGTATCAGCAAATTCTTGTATACACACCCAATTTTTCGACTAGATGAATTTGAGGCCTGGAAAAACAAGCAAGGCCCAATAAAAGAAAGCTCACTTCACTCTTCTGTAAAGTATTGTGTAGAGACACAAAAGATCAAGCGACTGCGGCGAGAATTATTTGGCGCCATTCCTCCGAATGAGACATCAGAAACTGCTCAGTTTGACCCATATTTAATTGCTGCGAAAGTCGTTAAAGACAGCGTTTTAGCATATCACACTGCTTTAGAGTTGCACGGGGTTTCCTATTCTTCTTTTGGGCAGTTTACGTTTTTAACGAACAGTAAAATTAAGCCTTTTGAAATTGACGCAAATTGGTTTCAGCCTGTTCTTATGCCTAAAGCATTAAAGGAGAAAAAATCGGATGGGCTTTATGTGAGGGAAGTTAATCGTCAAGGGCTAACAATTAAAATCACTAATATTGCCCGTACATATGTTGATGTCATAGACAGGCCTGATTTAAGTGGTGGGTGGGAAGAGGTTTCTCGTTCAATCAATAATATTGCTGTTCTTAATCATGAAGAAGTTTTAGAGTACTGTAAAATACGAGACAACTCTACATTGAATGCAAAAGTTGGTTATTTTTTAGAGCAACGTAAAGGTGCTTTTGCTCCGGCAAAAGAAATTATTCACGAGCTTTTAGAGTTAACACCTAAGTCTGCTCAATATATTGGCAATAAAGGCAAAGAACAGCATAAATTAATTAAGAAATGGAACCTGATGGTTCCTGTTAGTGTGATAAATCAATCGTGGGTTGAGCCAGATTATGATGTCTAAAGAAGAGTTGATGCAACAGGCAAGCAAGTTAGATTATAAACCTGAAATTTATGAAAAAGTGCTTAATTTACTGTTGGTTCTTGAGCAACTGGTGTCAGTTCCATATTTAAAAGACAGGCTTGTTTTAAAGGGAGGCACGGCATTAAATTTATTTCATTTTGAGCCAATACCTAGGTTATCTGTTGATATAGATTTAAATTATTTTGGGCATATTGATCGTGAAATAATGCTTCAAGAAAAACCAGTTATAAATGAAGCAATGATACAAATTTTACAGCAAAATCAATTTGAGAGAGATAGAATCCCAAATCGACATGCTGGTGCAAAAACCATTTGGAGATATGTTAGTGCTTTGGGGCAAGTGGGTAATCTTGAAATCGATTTAAACTATATGTATCGAAAACCACTTTGGCCCATTATAGAGCTTGAGCCGAAAATGCTATCTGGCAGTGCATTTAAAGTTCCGGTGTTAGATATTCACGAATTAGCCGCAGGAAAGTTTTCAGCTTTATTTTCTAGAAAAGTAAGCCGTGATTTTTTTGATGCTCATTTTTTGCTAACAAATTGTAAGCTTGATAGGAAAAAGTTAAGGGAATCATTTATAATTTATGCTGGTTTTTCTGATACTCCTTTAGATAATCTATCTGTGGATTCAATTGATTATGATATATTTGATATTCGAAACAAGCTTTTTCCTGTGTTAAAGCAAAAAAATATTTCTAGAAAAAAACTAGATATTGAGAAATGGGCAAATCAACTCCGAAATGAATTAAATGAGAAGATGCTATCACTATTGCCATTACAGCAAACAGAAATTGAATTTATTCGCATGTTGCGTGAACAGGGCGAGGTAAGGCCGGAACTCATTACCGAAGATAAAAACTTAATTGAAGCTGTTTTAGATCACCCTCTTATCAAGTGGAAAGCTTTGCAATCAACAAATCAAGATCAAGTATGAGTATATGCAGCAATAATCATACCAAGTATTATCCAATATAAAGCAATATTTACATTATTTTGGAGAACTTTTCAAAATATATAGATCTACTTATCAATGGCTAGGGATCCCATATATCATTTAGCTATCAAAATATAATTGTGCAACAAGCTGCTGCACAATTGGCTTGGTATCACTTTATCACCCTGATTGAAAAGGAAAAAAATGAGGGTGAGCGCCTATATTTTATGCTTGCCATTAAAAGATTCGCGTTAATTATTTACGACTAACTTTCCTCTATACATCCCCATTTGACATGTAAATTCATACTCTCCTGATTCTTTGGGGGTAATAGTGATAATATGTTTTTTGTTAAAGGGCAGTTTTGCGCTTACATTGAAATCGTCAAAAACGACATATTCTGAGCAAGGTGTATCATCTTTTCTCAGAAAGCATAACTTAATGGGCTGATTAACTTTTGTCTTGATAAGGGATGGGCTATAAACACCATTTTGCACAATTATGTCAATTGGATTGTCAGATGCAATCATTGCCATAGGTTTGGCAATTAAAAACCACCAGATGATTAAAGCAATGAGTACAATTCCGACAAAGTTAATTATTATAGTTTCCATACTCAAACGCCTTTTGCTTTAAACCATCTTAGTCTGTTTGCATTGGTTACAACTGTTACGGAAGATAATGCCATAGCAGCACCTGCAATAATTGGATTCAGTAAAATGCCAACAATTGGGTATAGAATGCCTCCTGCAATAGGGATCCCAAGGCTATTGTAGATAAATGCACCAAATAAATTCTGTTTGATATTTTTCATCGTAGCGCCCGAAACGGCTATGGAATCTGCCACGCCATGTATGGAGCTACGCATTAGAGTGATATCAGCACTTTCGATGGCAACATCTGTACCAGATCCAATTGCAAAGCCTATATCAGCTTGGGCCAAAGCTGGTGCGTCATTTATACCATCGCCAACCATGCCTACACTTTCGCCTTGTGATTGTAGTGCTTTTACTTTTTCGGATTTATCTTGTGGCAAAACATCTGCAAACACTTCTGAAATACCCACCTGTTTTGCTACAACATTAGCTGTCGTTGCATTATCACCAGTTAGCATAATAACCTTGATGCCTAGTTGATGTATTCGTTGAATAGCGTCTTTTGAGTCTTCTTTTATTGGATCGGCAACGGCAATGATAGCAATGCATTCTTGGTTCACACTTAGAAACATTGGCGTTTGACCAAGGCTCGCAAAGGCATTCGCTTTTTCTGTCATATGATCTATTGGGACATTAAACTTCGTCATTAATTTGTTATTCCCAAATAGAACTTCCTTATTTTCTATATTGGCTTGTACCCCATGGCCAGAAATAGCTTTAAAATTGGAGATGGGTAAAATATTTATGTTTTTACTCTTTGCGGCATCTATAATTGCTTGCCCCAAAGGGTGCTCTGAGCCTGTCTCAATGCTTGCAGCATAAGTTAGAGCATCATTTTCATTCCAATTTTCTGAAGTATAAATATTAGTAACTTCTGGGTGACCCTTAGTAATTGTTCCTGTTTTATCAAGAATGATAGCAGTTAAGTTAGTAGCATTTTGTAGTGCCTCACCGTTTCTGATGAGGGCTCCATATTCAGCTGCTTTACCCATACCAACCATAACAGATATGGGCGATGCGAGCCCTAATGCGCAAGGGCACGCAATAATTAGCACCGTCATAGCGGTGACCAGCATAAATCCTAATTTTGGCGTGGGACCGAAATTAAACCATATTAATGCTGTGATGACAGCAAACACCATGACAGCAGGTACAAAAAAGGAAGAAACAATATCGGCAAGACGGGCAATGGGTGGTTTAGTATTTTGTGCCTGTTGAACCATATTGATGATTTGTGCCAGCGCAGTATCCTTGCCAACATGAGTAGCTTTAAATAAAAACGAACCTGTTTTATTAATGGTGCTACCAATAACCTCATCACCAATTTGTTTCTTCACTGGAATGGGTTCACCCGTTAGCATTGATTCATCAACAGTTGAGTGGCCTTCAATAATCTTTCCATCAACTGGGATTTTCTCCCCAGGACGTACTCTAACGACATCTCCTTGCAAAACATCTTCAATCAGAATATCAACTTCAGCATTATCGCGTACAACGCGAGCTGTTTTGGCTTGCAGGCCAATAAGCCGTTTTATAGCTTGAGACGTTTTGCCTCTTGCTTGAATTTCTAGAGCTGCACCTAATGCAACGAGAGCAATAATGATTAAAGCGGCCTCGAAGTACTCATGCCTGGCAAGTTCAGGAACAATATTAGGCAATATTGTTATTACCATTGAATACACCCAAGCGGTTCCTGTTCCCAGGGCAATTAGGGTGTCCATAGTGGCGTGATGAGCCAAGAATGCTTTCCAAGCATTTTTAAATAAATAGCCGCCAGAATAAACCATTAATGCTAAAGTTATAATTCCAATAATAAAGGAGATCCCTTGGCCCTTTGGTGTGCTGAGATCAGGCATGAGCCCTAAAAAACTAAGTATGAATAAAGCAGCCCCAGCAATACCGGCTATCATAAACTTTCGCATTAGAAGGCGATATCTAACGAACTCTTCTTGTGTTTCTTCCTCATCAGAGTTTGAGTCAAAAGGTGTTGCCTCGTAACCAATCTTCTTCAGTTCATCGATTATCGTTTTCTCTTCAAAAACGCCTAAAACTTCAAGAGATTTTTGTGCAAAGTTTGCTGAGACATTTTCAACGCCCGGGGTATTTTTCATGGCTTTTTCAATGCTGTCTATACAGCCAGCACAGCGCATGTTTTTGATTTTAAGTTTCATAGATTAAAAACTGTAAATTTTATTAAATATAAATAATGATAATATAGACTAAATGCAACCAGGAAAATATATTTTAGAAAAATAACTCACATTTTTAGGCGCAACAGAAACTGTTACTGGCTCAAAATATCTTATTAAGTCAGAAGGGGATAGTTTCCTCATTGATTGTGGGCTATTTCAAGGATACAAAGCACTAAGAAAAAGAAACTGGGAACCTTTACCGTTAAATCCTGTTGATTTGAAAGCAGTTTTATTAACTCATGCACATTTAGATCATACAGGTTATCTTCCATTACTAGTAAAAAATGGATTTAAAGGGCCAATATACTCTACTAAAGCAACAAGAGATCTATGTTCATGGAAAAGCTTTTTTATAGGATTGATTGAAAGCTATTTTTATGGTTGGTTGGTGTAAACCCTCCCATTTTAGTGCCAATCAAAATTAGAGTCCGTCAGCTGTTTCTTTTTTAAAAATTGTATTGGTGGCATACTGCCCAAAGCCTGATGTGGCCTTTCTTCGTTATACTCCCTAAGCCATGAGTCAGTGATCTACATTACTTATAACAAGCTTTTAAATAAATATCTATCAAGGACCTCTGTTCGGTACGTACGATTAAATCTCTCAACGAATGAGTTTTGTGTTGGCTTCCCGGGCTGAATGAACTCAAGCTCAATACGATGCGTTTGTGCCCAATCTGCCAGTGCAACCGAGATGAACTCAGGGCCGTTATCTAATCTAATTTTATTTGGATAGCCTCTTTGCATACCAATCCTATCAAGTACACGAATAACACGCTGCGCAGGAAGATTTAAATCTACTTCTATTCCTAATGCTTCACGATTATAGTCATCAATCACGTTTAATGTCCGAAAACGTCGTCCGCATAACAAAGCATCGCTCATAAAGTCGGCAGACCATGTCTGATTAGCGAAGCAAGGAACGGCTAATGGTTCTGGATGTCGAGTAGGTAAGCGTTTTTTACCTTTACGACGCAAATTCAGCTTAAGGAGCTTGTAAATACGATATACGCGCTTGTGATTCCAGGTAATGCCTTCTTGTCGCAATTTATCAAACATCATTTGAAAACCATATGTCGGATATTTTTCTGCCAGCCGAGTTAAAGCCTCAATAACAGGAACATCTCGCTCAGAGTCAGGTTCATAATGATATGTAGTCCGACTCAGCCCCAATGCCCTACAAGCACCACGCAAGCTAATCTCATGCTCATCCATGGCATAATCTACCAGCTCACGCTTTTCGGCTGGCTTCAGAGCTTTTTTTCTATCACATCCTTTAGGACGGTATATTCAAGGCTCAGATTCGCATACATTTGCTTTAAGCGACGATTTTCCTCTTCAAGATCTTTCATCTTCTTGATATCAGAAGCCTCCATACCCCCATATTTGGCTTTCCAATTGTAATAGGTTGCTTCAGAAAGGCCATATTCTCGACATACATCCTTGACCTGTCGGCCTTTTTCTACTTCTTTTAGGATCGTGATGATCTGGGTTTCGCTAAATCGTGATTTTCTCATTGGGTTCTCCTATTTATCCGGAGAACTCTAATTATCAATGGGTCAATTATATGGGGGGATTACAAATACACAACCGTGTCGTTAGTCATACGCTTATCTCGAGCAAGATCAAGTTGGGCCATAAGATTATCCTTAATGAACTTCAATGGTGTCCATTATGTCCTTTGGGTTTTTGAATTTTTAAATTGACTCCTTTATTTTCTGTTTTAGATAGTTTCAGGCGAGCAGGCTCACCAGTTGCACCTTGCCATTCATACGCAACAGTGCCAGTAGGGTATTGGTACCATCCTGGATCACTATAATCATTTTGTTTTTGGGTTTGTCGAATTTTAACAACAGTAAACATGCCGCCCATTTCGATAGGCCCAAATTGACCACGACCAGTCATCATCGGCAATGTGTTTTCAGGTATTGTCATATGCATCTCACCCATACTGGCCATCCCATTTTCGCCCATAGCCATATATTCGGGAATCAAACGATTAATTTTGTTTGTAATACTACTTTGCTCTACACCAATCATAGTAGGTACATCATGTCCCATGGCATTCATGGTATGGTGGGATTTATGGCAATGGAAAGCCCAATCTCCGGGTTCGAGAGCGTCAAACTCAATGGCGCGCATTTGTCCTACCGCTACATCTGTTGTCACTTCTGGCCACCTGGATTCTGGATTAATCCATCCACCATCTGTTCCCGATACCACAAACTCATGCCCATGCAAATGTACTGGGTGACTTGTCATTGTTAAATTACCAATACGAATACGTACCCGATCGCCTTGTCGGCAAACCATATGATCGATCCCTGGAAAAACACGCGTGTTAAAGGTCCATAAATTAAAATCTGTCATGGTGTTAACTTTTGGAGTAAAACTGCCAGGATCAACATCAAATGAGCTGAGGAGGAAACAAAAATCACGATCTACTTTCATAAGGTTAGGATCTTTAGGGTGGGTTACCCAAAATCCCATCATGCCCATAGCCATTTGAACCATTTCATCAGCATGTGGATGATACATAAAAGTTCCACTTCGCTTTGCTTCAAATTCATATACAAAAGTTTTCCCAGGTTTGATTTGCGGCTGATTTAATCCACCAACACCATCCATACCATTAGGCAACCGTTGTCCATGCCAATGAATAGTGGTATGTTCTGGCAATTTATTCGTGACAAAAATACGAACTTTATCTCCTTCAACAACTTCAATGGTAGGACCAGGAGATTGGCCATTATAGCCCCATAAATGCGCATTCATCCCAGGCGCTATTTCTCGTACAACAGGCTCTGCTACTAAATGAAATTCTTTCCAACCATTTTTCATTCGCCAAGGGAGTGACCATCCGTTAAGTGTTACGACAGGATGATAGTGACGGCCCACATTAGGTAAAAGAGGTGGTTGTGTTTTAGGGTCATTTTGAATTGGGATCTCCGGCAAACCTGCAAGTGCAAATTTACCGACTGTGCCAGCTGCCATGAACAAACCAATACTACTGGCAGCTTGTTTTATAAATTTGCGCCTAGAATCCATTGTTTTACTCCTTTAAGACAATCAATGTGCAGAAATAGCTGGTTGACTTTGGTTTGGAGAATTTACTGCAAGAACAACTTGAAGTTCTGTATCTGTAATCCAAAAATTTTCTAATAATTCAATATATTTAATGATACTGCTCATCTGCTCTTTTAAATCAACGAGTAGCTCAAAGGTACTGATCAACATACCGTTATATCGTAATAAACTTTCATCAAAAATATTTCTCCTTAATGGGATAATTTCGTCTCGATAATGCTTAGCAATATCAAAAGTAGAACGATAATTGTAGTAGGATTCCCTGACTTGAGAGCGAGCGTTAATCGCAAGATCTCTTAGGTGAAATACCGATTGCATATAGAGGGCCTGTGCCTTGGCAACTTTAGTTCCTCCCCAATCAAAGAGTGGTATTTCAAGGTTTATTTCATATCCTTTGAGTGAAGCCGTTTCAGTTTGGCTATCTCTGGTGTATCCTAATTCCAATACATTGATAAACCTCGTTGCTTTGGTAAGACCTAAAGCTTTGACTTTAGCTTCAATTTCAATCTTCATGGCTTGGATATCCAAGCGGTTAATTAATGCTAGTTGTTCAAGATCTTGGCCTGATTGCAAATGAATGGGTAGATCGGGTAGCTGATGAGGGAAGTCAAATTGGATTTCTTCACCCCATAGTCCCATTAAACGAATTAGACGTTCCTTTTTTCGAAGGAATCTAAGCTCAGCTTGTGCAAGATCGGCCATCACCTCTGCATAAAGGGCTTGTTGTCTTGCCTGCATTAGATTACTCAAATTGCCAACTTCTGCCATTCGACGGGCCAAAAGAGTGCTGGCTTCGAGTGAGTCTTTAACTTGCATTAAATAATCTGTAATTTGCTGGGCTGCCACAAGGGAATAAAAAGCTTGTTTGGTTTCTGCTGCAACATTGAGTACATCAGAGGCAGCTTGAAGCTTAGTTTGTTCAAAGTGCCTTTTCTCAATATCTACTTGTATTGGGATGGTTAATATTCCTAAGAAATTAAATAATAAGCGTCTTTCTATATCAACCGCACTATTATGTGAGACATGTAAATAAGATAAGCTGGGGTTCGTGAGTCTGGTTGCTTGCACCAGATCGGCTTCTTTAATATTTAATTCTTGAAGTTTAGATTGGAGGTTTGCATTATTCATCAATGCAATTCTTATTGCATTATCTGCTGTTAAAGGCTCTTTTAATAAAACGTTAATATGATATTGGTTTTTTTCAAAGTCCGTTTTGGAATATTGACGTACAGGGTTATACTCAGAGCGTTGTTTGACTAAAGCAGAGACATCCGAAAACCCAGCTTCTTGAGTTACTGTTGAGCACGCACTAACTAACGTAATGCCGAATATTACAATAAAAAATCGAATAAATTTAATGATGCTCATGATGATGTACATTTTCTTTAGAATTTAAATCTTTATCAGGATGAGAAGGCATTTTATGCATGTTGTGGTCTGAGTGCGTGTAGCCTGGGCTCACCTTTCTATTGGCTTCCTTCCAATTTTGACGCTTTATTGGTTCGTGTGGTCTATATTTTAAAAAGGGGGAATGATAAAGGGTGTTTGGAACAGTGGAAAAGGGATTTTCAGGCTGTTCTGCTGATGCATTGATTTCTTTAGCGCTCAAAAATGGGGAAATGAGAAGAGCCATCAAAATAAAGATAATGTATCTCATTCAAAGGCTCTGCTATTATTCATGTTGATGTTCATGTCCCATTTCAAAAAGATTTTATAGTAATAAGAAGATAGACAGAAATGTTCCATAAATTTTATCTCCAATATAACTTTTGCATGCTAATAAGGTACATAGTAGTAAGACAAAAGCAGTTGCTAAAGCTCAGTCTCTATGGCTCACCATCGCTTGATGCGAAATCATATCATGATCAACAGCTTCAAACTGAAGAAATCCAGTTGTGACAGTAAGAACCGCTGCAATAAATGCAAAAAAAATCATCCATAAAGAAGCAACCCCAAGATCTTTTTTGATTTTCTTAAAAGGAATAAAATAGGGTAAGCAATAAGCCCCTATTCCAGTAAAACTTAAGGCGACGGTAAAATGAACAAATATGGGAGGGTGAGCAAGCATATTTTTTAGCTTCCTGTATGATTCATCACAATGTAATTTCCATCTAGGGAAAAGAAGATAAACAAATCTTTGTTATCATCAACTTTCGGATTGTTAAATTTCACTTTCCACTCTTCATCGTCTTGATTTAGTGTTGCTTTGCTCATTGTTGCATCTTTCCAGGAAGGGGGCAACGCCTGTTTATTAATGGCGGCCCCAATAACTCTGTTTTCTTTCTCAATAATTTCTTGCTGAGTCAAGACTTCGGCGTCATGTCCCTTATGGGTATAAGAATATTAACTAGATAATAATAAAAACGCAAGCGACAAAATAAGTGCTTTTTATAGAATAGAAAGATTTAAATTCATTTTCATCTCCCTAAAAAAACTGGTTAAACTATGGCTCAAGGAAATATTTCCTCAAAATCAAATATAGAGATTGCCACCATTTATAAACAAATGAAAAGCACTAGTAAAGAAGTGGCTACTTTCCACTAAGCGTACGAAGTAACCCATCTAAGCGCAATCCTCAATATGTATGGCACTACTTATATCAAGTTACAGCTGCCATCTTTTTAACCCAGCTATTTGGTATTTATCTTACTTTATTTCAAATAATAATACTGTCTATCACAACTGTTGGGGCATCAATTGGATCTCCAAGTACCCCTGGGGTAGGGATAGTAATATTAGCATCTATACTTCAATCGCTAGGCGTGCCAGTTAGCGGAATAGATATTATCATTGGAGTAGATCGTATCCTAGACATGTGCAGAACAACAATAAACGTTACTGGGGATTTGACGGCTTGCCTAGTAATGGAGAATTGAATTGGTGGGAAAGATAGTAGGCTTCAGGCTGGTTGGTCAAAGCCAACCAGCTCAACTATATAAGCACAAGTTTTAGTTTTTATCACGCAGCCTATCATCTGTAGATGGATGCTCATGGATATTACCGCTTTCCATGTTATCGCTATCATCCATATTACCTGCATGCTCGTGATTATCTTGGTTGTTATGTTGATGCTTCTTGCTTTTACCGTGTTTCGATGAGTCCATATGCTTGTGATGCTGATCATGCATCTGATGTTGATCACCCATATTTTTGTGCATTTGATGGTCATTGTCCATTGCATAAGCATTGCTAGAAGCTATGAGTATTGTAAGCAGTGGCCCAATATAAAGTCTTGCCTTCATCTTAATCTTCCTTCAGTTTTGTAAATAGAAATCATTGTATTTTGCGTAAGTTAGGTGCTGATCAATATACATAAAAACAATTTTTTATTATATAAATATTTTAGTAATATTACATGGTTGATGTTAATTCTAGAGAAGAAGCTGTTTTTCTCACTTTAGTTTGCTTATAAACTATAACGCATTTTGAAACAACCCTAGGTTATATATACAGTATGTTTAGTAGGAAAGTAATTAAGGCCATTAAAGTTTGCCTGTCTAAGTTTAAAGGTTCAAAATTAATAAATGCATGTTTCGTGACTTTATTATATTCAGGAGTTTCATTTGCAAATGGGCAATTTTCAAATCATGTTTTAAAAATAGATGAGGCTGTATCATTAGCAACTCAAAATAATCCTGGTCTAGCTAAAATGCAAGCTCGGTACCGAGCCTTGAAAGAAGTGCCATCCCAAGCAGGCTCGCTTCCAGATCCTATGTTAATGCTCAATGCAATGAATTTTCCTACAGATACTTTCAATATTAAACAAGAGCCGATGACGCAACTCCAAGTTGGGGTAAGCCAAGCTTTCCCTTTCCCAGGAAAATTATCTTTGCGTAAGCAGGCAAGTGAATATGAAGCGATTGCCGCCTCTCACTCTGTAGAAGAGGTTCGTCAACAAATTATTAGCCATGTAAAACAAAGTTGGTGGCAGCTGTTTTTTTTAGACCGTGCGCTCGAAGTCATTAATAAAAATCAAGACCTCATGAGACAGCTATTAGAGGTTGCGAGAAAAAAATATGAGGTGGGCAAAGGATTACAGCAAGATGTACTTTTAGCTCAGTTAGAGCTGTCTAAGCTGCTTGATCAAGAAATCGAATTGAAAAGCATGAGGAATCACGAAAATATAAAACTAAATGTCCTCATGGACGTTCCTCCTAATGAAAAAGCAGCTCTGCCAAATTCTATGCCAGAATTTATTGAAAATAACTGGGTTGAAGAAGACTTGTATAGCCAGGCTGAAACTGCACGCTCAGCATTACGTGAGAAAAAGGATTTACAAGAAGCGGCTAAGTCAAAGTTAAATTTATCTAAAAAAGGCTATTACCCAGATTTTAAAGTAAGCGTGGCTTATGGGCACCGTAGGGGAGAGAATCCACCTCCTAAAAGGGGCGAGCGAGCCGACTTTTTATCCGTTATGCTTAACGCAAGTATACCTATTTACGCAGGCAGCAAACAGTCCAAAGAAATTTGCCAACGAGCCCAAGAGCTGGAGAAAAGCAGATTTGATGTTGTTGATACATTAAGTAAAGTACGCTCTGAAGTCTCAATGGCGTTAACAGATTTGGAACAAGCCAAAGAGCAGTTTTCTTTGTTTAAAACCGGCATCATACCGCAGGCTCAGCAAACAGTTTCATCCATGTTGGCGGCATATCAAGTGAATAAGGTAGACTTTCTAAATCTTGTTCGAAGCCAAATTACTCTATTTAATTATGAACTGCAATATTGGAAAGCCTTTACTGCCTCGCAACAGGCATTAGCACGGTTAACTGCTGCAGTTGGAGAGGAATCTGCAAATGAATAAAGTATGGAAATTAGTTTTATTAGTGGGGATTATAGCAATTAGCGTTTACTTTGGTACTTTAATTCCTAGTAAACAAAGCGTTGAATCGCAACCAATTGTTAAGGCTGAGAAAAAACCACTTTTTTATAGAAATCCAATGAACCCTGAAATTACCTCACCAACTCCAGCCAAAGATCATATGGGGATGGATTATATTCCTGTTTATGCAGACGATGGAGATAAAGCTAAATCACCAGCAGGAACCGTGAAAATTGATCCTGTGGTAGTGCAAAATATTGGTGTAAGAACAGCGGTTGCAAAAAAGAAATCATTTGGCAGATCTATTCGAACTGTAGGAAGAATTGAATTTGACGAAGAACGTATGGTTAACCTTCATCCTAAAGTTGAGGGGTGGGTTGATGAAATCTATGTTGATAAAACAGGACAGCAAGTTAAAGAGGACACAATATTATTAAGTATCTATTCGCCAATATTAGTGACCGCCCAGCAAGAATATCTATTAGCCTTAAATAATTTAAAAAATCTCAAAGGGAGCACTTTTAGTGATGTAAGACGTGGGGCAGAACAGCTGGTTGAAAGTTCAAGGCAGAGGCTTGAGTTGCTAGATGTTCCTGAACATCAAATACAAGAACTTGAACAAAGCAGAAAAGTTAAGAAAAACCTTCATATTCACTCTCCATTTGCTGGGACAGTTGTCAATATTGGTGCAAGAGAAGGACAATATGTTACACCTAAGACAGAACTATATATGATTGTTGATCTCTCTCAAGTCTGGGTCTATGCCGATATTTATGAATATGAAATCCCGTGGGTAAAAGTTGGTGATGAGGTTGATATGACATTAACCAGTGTGCCTGGAAAGACATTTAAAGGGAAAGTTGTATATATTTACCCCTATGCTGAAGCAAAAACAAGAACGACAAAGGTAAGAATTGTATTTGAAAATAAAGATAATATCCTAAGACCTAATATGTTTGCAGATGTCGCTGTCAAAGCACAGTCTATGAATAATGTCATCGTCATTCCATCAGAGGCGGTTGTGCGCTCAGGCAAAAAAGAGCAAGTGTTTATCGTTAGAGAGCCTGGTAAATATGAACCAAGAGTGGTAAAGCTTGGTATAGAATCGAATGGTGAGGTCGCAGTGTTGAGTGGGCTTCAGCCAGGAGAAGAAATCGTAACATCGGCCCAGTTTTTAGTAGATTCGGAATCTAAGTTACGAGAAGCCGCTGCTAAAATGATGGAGTCAAAGCAAACATCTGAGCAAGACCATTCTAATATGGATCATGGGACAATGGATGAGCAAGACAGCAATAAAAATCATATCGATCACTCTCAGATGAATCACGATAACATGAATGATAACAAGGCATCTCAAGATAAAATTGATCACTCTAAAATGAATCATGCCCCGATGAACGGAGAGCACGTGCATGATTAAAGCCCTGATAAGTTTTTCCTTAAAAGATAGACTAATTGTACTTGTGGCAACGATTTTGGTTGCTGTGGTTGGATTTTTTGCTTATAAAAATGCACCTTTGGACGCTATACCAGATCTTTCTGACGTCCAAGTTATTATTTTTACTGAGTACCCAGGCCAATCTCCACAAGTAGTAGAAGATCAAGTTACTTATCCTTTGACGACAGCAATGTTAGCTGTTCCAAAGACAAAGGTAGTGCGAGGATATTCATTTTTTGGATTTTCTTTTGTATATATCATTTTTGAAGACAGTACTGATATGTATTGGGCTCGCTCAAGAGTTCTAGAGTCCCTGAACTATGTAGGTGGCAGATTACCGCAAGGCGTTAACCCAGCTTTAGGCCCTGATGCGACAGGTGTGGGTTGGATATATGAATATGCTTTAGTAGATAAAACTGGTAGGCATGATTTAGCTGAACTTCGATCAATTCAAGACTGGTATTTACGCTACCCATTACAAACCGTAAAAGGTGTTTCTGAGGTGGCCTCTGTTGGTGGCTATGTAAAGCAATATCAAGTTGAAGTTAACCCAAATGCATTGCTGCGATATAACATCTCACTTAATAAAGTCAAAATGGCGATCAAAGATTCTAATAATGATGTCGGCGGTCGTCTTATTGAGCTTGGTGAAACTGAGTATATGGTTCGAGGGCTAGGTTATATTAAGTCTGAGAAAGATCTTGAAAATATTCCTGTTTCTGTTGACAAAGATGGCACACCAATTCGGATTAAAGATATTGCAAATGTCCAAATAGGCCCTGAGCTTCGCCGTGGTTTAGTGGACTTAAATGGTGAAGGAGAAGTTGCTGGTGGGGTGGTTGTCATGAGATTTGGTGAAAATGCTCTGGCAACTATACAAGGAGTGAGAAATAAGCTCGAAGAATTAAAAAAAGGATTACCGGAGGGTGTAGACATTGTTCCTGTATATGATAGGGGCGACTTAATCGAAAGAGCAGTTAAAAGTCTGAATATGTCTCTTTTGCAAGAATTGTTGATAGTCAGTTTAGTTGTCATTATATTTCTTCTCCATGCTCGTTCAGCCTTTGTTGCCATTATCACTTTACCTTTGGGAATATTGATGGCCTTCATTGTGATGAGGCTACAAGGTTTAAATGCAAATATTATGTCCTTAGGTGGGATAGCAATCACCATTGGTGCCATGGTGGATGGTGCGATAGTGATGGTTGAAAACACCCATAAAAAGCTTGCCCTAAGACGCCAAGAAAAGGGTGATGAGCTTAACTCTAAAGAGAGATGGGAAGCGATAAGCGATTCTTGCCTTGAGGTGGGCCCAGCATTATTCTTTTCATTGTTAGTTATAACAGTATCTTTTTTGCCAATTTTTACAATGCAAGCACAAGAGGGGCGATTATTTAGTCCTTTGGCCTTTACAGCTACTTACTCAATGGCCGCAGCTGCGATACTTGCTGTTACCGTAGTGCCAGTTTTAATGGGATACTTTTTAAGAGGCAAGATCATTCCTGAAGAAAAAAATCCTCTAAATCGTGCGCTAATTAAGATTCATACCCCTATTTTAAAGCTGGCTATGCAAAACCGTATGATTACTGTACTTGCTGCGGCAATCTTATTAGGTATTACCTTGTACCCTTACTCAAAACTCGGTAGCGAATTTATGCCACCATTGGATGAGGGGGATATATTATATATGCCCACGACCTTTCCCGGCATTTCAATTACAAAAGCTAAAGAGTTATTACAACAAACAGATAAGATATTATCTTCTTTTCCAGAAGTTCATCATGTATTTGGTAAAGTAGGGCGTGCTGAGACGGCAACAGATCCAGCGCCATTAGCCATGATTGAAACCACGGTACGTTTAAAGCCCAAAAGTGAGTGGCCAGATCCAAACAAGACTACAAAGGATTTAATGAACGAAATGGATAAGGCCATACAGTTTCCGGGTTTAGCAAATGCCTGGACAATGCCTATAAAAACACGAATTGATATGCTATCAACAGGTATTAAAACACCTATCGGTATCAAAGTATCTGGCCCTGATCTGAATGTTCTCCAAAAGATATCAGGTGATATTGAGCAAATTATGAAAACCTTGCCAGAAACTGTTTCGGCATTTGGGGACAGGGCTGTGGGCGGATATTATTTAGATTTTGAGATTGATAGAGAAGAAGCTGCTCGGTATGGCCTAACCACTGGGGATGTTCAAAATGTAATCAAGAGTGCAATTGGAGGCATGAATGTCACACAAACTGTTGAAGGGTTAGAAAGGTATCCTGTCAATTTGAGATATCCTAGGGAGCTGAGAGATGATCTAGAGACAATTAAGCGTGTTTTAATACCCACGCCAGTTGGCAATCAAATACCATTGGTACAGGTTGCAAAAATTGATTATAAACGCGGGCCACCAGTCATCAAAAGTGAAGATTCAAGACCAAATGCTTGGATTTATGTTGATATCTCAACTTCAGATATAGGTGGCTTTGTAAAAACAGCAAAACAGGCGATATCAGAAAATCTAGAACTTCCTTCTGGGTATACATTGTCTTGGTCTGGTCAATTTGAATATATGGAACGTGCAGCAGAACGGTTAAGTATAGTTGCACCAATTACCTTATTAATAATTTTTCTCCTGCTTTATTTTAATTTTAGAAACATAGTTGAGCCTATTGTTGTTATGATTTCTATACCATTTGGGCTAATTGGTGGTATATGGTTAATCTATCTTAATAACTACAATTTATCAGTAGCAGTTGCTGTTGGTTTTATCGCTTTAGCTGGTATGGCAGCTGAAATAGGCGTATTGGTTCTAAGCTTTATTGATATCGAGATTAATGATCGCAAGAAAGCTGGGCAGAATCGTTTAACCAAGGCGCAAATTAAGGATGCAGTATTATCAGCAACCGCTAAAAGGGTAAGGCCAGTCGCTATGACAGCGACATCTACGATGGCTGGCTTAATCCCTATCATGTTAAGCAGCGGCACAGGTTCAGATGTAACCCATAGAATTGCCGCCCCTATGCTAGGTGGAATGCTAACTGTTATGATCTTAAACTTATTAGTTTTACCTGTAATCTATAGCTTAGTATTACAGTCAAAGGAAGCCCAAGCCTAAAAATCAAATTTACAATTTACGGGATCTAAATTGTGTTTATTGCAATGTCGTTAACATTTATCTTAGTACTGTTGACCTTTTATATTCATTTAATGACATTAAAAGGCCTAAATAATTTTCTTCCGCACACTGCAATATCAAACTACAACCAGGTCCTAATTATTGTCATTGTGTTATTTATTGCTCACTTATTTGAGATCAGTATTTATGCCATAATATATAAATTAGCAATAGAATTCTTAAATATTGGATCATTAGTTGGCGAACCTATTAATAATTTTATGGAATATTTATATTATTCCATTGTCATGTATACCTCATTAGGTCTAGGAGATGTTTATCCAGTTGGCCACATTCGGTTTATAACTGGGGTTGAGGCATTAAACGGCCTGATGTTAATAACTTGGTCTGCATCGTTTACATTTTTAGCAATGAAAAGGTTATGGCCATGGCAAGACCCATGTTCAAAATAAAATTTATAAAAAATGTAAATGGTAATTTTACAATAGCACCATTAAATATCGAATTGTCTCTTATACTGTTCTTGTTGAGTTTTCCAGCACATGCAGCTTGGGGCAAGGCAGATATAGATAAACCGGCTTCTACTGTTGAGTTCAAGCATAAGCGTTATTACGTTGATAATATTATACATATAAATGCAACGCCGGAGAGGGTTATTGACTCTTTAACTGATTATCCAAATTTGAAAAATATTATACCATCGGTATCTAGTGCCAGACTATTGGAAGCAAATAGTAATTATGATTTAGTGGAAACAACTTTATATAACTGCGTGCTGTTCTTTTGTAAAAAACTAACCAATGTACAGAAAGTCATGATTACAGATAAAAGTATTACAGCGCTCACCATACCTGATGGTAGCGATTTTAAATACGCCTTAATGACCTGGCAGATAGAGCAAGATATGGGCGCAACTACAGTAACATATCATGCTGAGATTGAGCTTAAATTTTGGATTCCACCCCTAATTGGACCATCAATTTTGAAGCATAAACTAAAAAAAGAGAATATACTTGTATCTAAGGCTCTAGACAGCATTTAGTGTGCATGGCCATGATTGTGTTCGTGTTCACTCGACTCTAATATATTCTCATGGCTACCAGTTGAACTTTCCTTATTAAGCTCACGAAGTTCTGGGATTGATTTTACACCTAAACCATATTTATAAACCAGATTACCACCTTTATATGCTGTGATTGAGACGGCACCTAACAGAAAAATAAGCAATATGGGAAAGAAAATACCTGATGAAGTTTTCTTTTGATAGTTAATTAGCGCCCAAATTGCAGCAATCAAAAGAATAGTTGATGTACCAAGGGCCCAATTTCTATGATTTACCATAGCTAAATGTGACCCTGCATCATGTGTTACAGCGTCAAATTGCAAAAAGCCAGTAATAATTGTAAAAATGGTTGCTGCTGTAGATAAGAAAATCATCCAATAGGATGATGTAATTAAGTCACCTGATAAGTTAGGGCGTTTAATGATTTTTCCAATGAAATAACAAAAAATGCCTGTCAAAGTTAGCGCCACTGTAAAGTGTACAAATATTGGGTGAGGAGGGTGATCAAACATTGCTACTTACCTGTGTAGTTCATTGCCAAGAATTTTCCATCTAGCGTAAAAAAGAGATATAAATGTCTTTTGGGAGGGTTAATTTTAGGATTTGTAAATTTAAGAAACCATTCATCAGTGCTTTTTATGGTTATTGTTTTTACTTCTTCTAGCTTCGCATCCCCCCATGAAGGATCAATTTTTTTCTTTTCAATTGCGGTCGAAATCATTTCTTGAGCTTTGGTAATAACAGCATTTTTATCTAATACATGTTCATGACTACCTTCATGGGCGTGACTAAGCGAGCAAAAGATCAAACTGAATATAAATATAGGGGTTGATAGAAAAGAATTAATTTTAAGCATATGAACCTGCTCTAGAAGTATAATTTGTTAATTTTATCATGATCAATAAGATTGGGTATACATTTATATATAGCAAGATGACCAAGTTAATATTTATGTTTTATGCAAGTAATTATGTTTGAGGATAATTAGAATAAGTGGGCAGATAGTAGGGTCTAAGTGCATATCCGGGCCAGATCCGCAATAGAAACGCGCAACTTATTCATTTATAAGCTTATTTTTCGCGGAGCGATGGCGCTCTCTTTTATCAATATCAATGTACTTATCTGTAATTGCACTAGAACTATGGCCAGCATCGTCTCTGACGTGCTCTCTGGGCCGTATTTTAACGTCATCTGAGATGCCTGTATGGCGTAGCCAATGGACAGAAGCCGCCATCAGAGCTTCAGAATCCTCCTTATGACCATCTTCATGGAGTTCTTCGATAGCGTTGTCGAAGCACTCTTGTACAATCCTACGGATATGATTGCTGCTGCTCATTGGGCCTTTGCCTTTGGCTTTAGGTAGAAGAGGGGATTTGTCAGCAGGGGTGGGTAGCGCGGATAAATTAAGGTGTTGTCGCCAGCGTTTTAACGCTTTCAGCATTGAATCACTAACAGCGATATTTCTTTTTTTATTCCCTTTACCAACAGTTGTGAACCACCAATTTTTATCAGAGTCCCTATAAAAGTCATTCATTGTTGGTGTCCAGCGCTCGCTTGCAACAAGCTCTGAAATCCTCAAATACATAGAGTAAAGAATGGACATAATAAACAGCGTTCTTTCATATTGCTCTGGGTCTTGGTCGGCCATGGCTTCTGCCATTTGTATAACGTAGTCCCATTGAAGCTCTGAGAGACGTCTAATTTTAACTTCGCCTTGATCTTTTTGTATGAATTTACTTTTTTGCCTAATAAGGGCAGCTGGATTCATCGTTAAGTATTCTTCTTGAATCAAATAATTAAAAAAGCTGCTAATAATTGCAAATAGCTCTTTAACTGAGCTTGGCGTAAATTCAAATTCATTAATATCTGGTTGAGCGCCTTTTCGAAATGCGGTTTTTGATACGGTTGCGACAAAGGGGCGCCAATTGGGATTTGGTAAGCGCTCACCATCTTTGTTAATGAAACGAGGTGGCTTTTTTATACCAATCCATGACTTTGGTGGCTTTTGGCAAAACTTAATATATTTCTCTATATTTTCACGCTTGAGCTCTTTTATAGGCATTTCTGCAACTGACCATGACCAGTGCAGCAATCTTTCAATTTCTCTTCGGTATGCGTTAAATGTTCCAATACTGCCTGTATATGCGCATAGAAATTTTTTGGCAAGTAAGAATTCGTTTTTTTGAGTTTGATCTAATTGCTCAGCTGGAAGTTGTTCTTCAATGTACTTTAAAGAATCAAATAGCGGCACAATATTAAATCGAATCCGTGGCATTTATTCAAAGTTCCCAAACTATTATTGTTTACCATCTAAATATAGCATTTTGCTCGGTGTCCCTACCTTGAGTAATTATCATCTTTATCACCCTTATTGTCAATTTCCAGGTAATGCTCTATTATCATTGCAAGATGTAAATATGTATGTTGTAAGTTACCTATCATGACAAGGCTTGTTGTACTACCCCCAGCAGAAAGAGCGCGGTTCGATAGCCCGCCAAAACTTAGCTCAAGTGCCAGGATCCATTATTTTGCTTTAAATCGACAAATATTAAATATTCTGAATAAATTAAAAGCTCATAATAACAAAATTGGCTTCTTATTACAGTTAGGCCATTTTAAGGCTTCTGGCAAATTCTTTTCAGCAGATCAATTTTCAGCGTTGGATGTCCACTTTGTAGCCTGCCAGCTCAAAATTCCAGCAACTAAAATCAACCTTTCAAATTACAATGAAAGAACGGCTCTTGAGCATAGAAGTAAAATATTACAGATGCTCTCCTGGAAACCCTATGCAGACAAGCAAAAGCACACAGTCTTACAGCATATAAAATGGTTTGTTGAAAGGCAGCTTTCCCCAAAGCAAGTATTCATATCAACTGTGGATATATGTTTGCAAAGCAAAATTGAAATTCCTTCATACAATATTTTAGCTGTATCAATTAGCGATGCTTACAATAAATTTGAACAAGATCTCTTAGTCAAATTGAATAAAGTTATTACCAACAAAAAAGCAAGCATGCTGAATAAACTGATCTCTGGCAATGAAGACATGCCCTTACAACGCCCTCCTCTAACCTTGCTTAAAAATATCAATCAATCACTAAGGCCTTCTGAAATTCAAGAAAATGTTGCTGCATTTAATAAAATTAAAGATTGCTATGATCAGTTTGAAAATATTATTGACATACTTTCTTTATCTGAGCATGCGAATGAATACCTCGCTACCTGGGTGCAAAAAGCAAAGACATTTCAACTCAATCAGTTTCGTAATAAGTGTAAGTCATATCTTTACTTTTTGGCCTATATAAAGCACCAGCTCTATATCAGAAACGACGTTTTAGTTGATATATTTCTAAAATCTGTAAAAAGTGCAGAAAATACTGCTCATAAACAACTAAATGAGCATGAGGCCTGCACTAGAAAAGATCGAAATAAAGCCATTAGAACCCTATCAGATGCAAATAAAGATTCAAGGATAGCTTTGAAAAGTATAGCTGATATAATCGGGAAAAAGACTCTGTCCAAAAACGAGCAACTAACTCAAATCACACAAGTGATCAATGCCTATCATAACAAGCATGATTTAAAAAATACCAACCAGGTTGAAGAGCTAGAGAAATCGTTAACCAATATCAGCAAGAACCAATCATACTATGACAAGCTAGAGGGTGTGTCCGTAAGACTCCAACGACGAATTAACTCGATATTCAAATCAATTACATTTGATCCTAAAACATCTGATCAAAATCTATTAGATGCCATAGAATATTTAAAAGAAAGAGATGGCAAACTCACCCAAATCCCACCATTGAAGTTTCTCAAGAATGATGAAATTGAGGTGTTACGCCTTAAAAAGTACAGCACCTCACTCTACAAAGTATTATTATTTATTCATGTGGCTGATGGTATTAAATCTGGTAAGCTAAATTTATTGTATTCTTACAGGTATAAAGCCATCCAAAATTTTCTAATAGATGAAAAGTTATGGAAAAAGGATCGAAAGCAGCTGATAAAATCTGCTGGCCTTGAAGGCTTCAAAGATGCAGAGCAAGTGCTAAGCACATTAAAGAACAAACTGAACGAAAAATATTCTACAGTTAATGAGCGGATATTAAACAACGAGAATAAAGATGTAACAGTTGATGAAAATTACCATATAAAAATAAACACGCCAAGAAAAGAAAAAGAAGATAATGAACTAATTTCAGCACTATTATCTGACAATAGCTTTACCCCAATTTTAAAGGTATTGGATGATGTAAATGATGTGACAAGATTTACTGATTGTTTTAAGCATTTTAGTATCAAGCATAAAAAGGCAAAGCCAAAAAAGAACACAATCTATGCCGGCATTCTGGGCAAAGGGTGTAATATTGGGATCAATCGTATTGCAAACACTTCTGTAGGAATGTCCGAAAACGTTTTGCAAAATACAGTCAACTGGTGTTTTGACCTTAAAAATATTCAGGATGCAAATAACAAGATTATTAGCATGACCGACAAACTATTTTTAGCCAGATCTTACCGCTCAGATGAATACCAGAATCATACGAGCAGTGACGGGACAAAGATTAATGTTTCAACTGATTGTTTGCATGCAAACTACTCATTTAAATATTTTGGGAAAGGCAAAGGTGTTGCAATGTACACTTTTGTCGATGAACAACAAGTATTATTCCACTCTACAGTGATCAGCGCTTCTGAACGTGAAGCACCATACGTTTTAGATGGATTATTGAAAAATGAGGTGATTAAAAGCACCATTCACTCAACCGATACACATGGGTTTACTGAAACCATATTTGCTGCCGTCAATATGATTGGTGTATCTTTTGCTCCAAGATTAAGTAAAATTACTAATCAAACCATCTATAGCTTTGTAGACAAGGCTACATACATTAAACAAGGCTATAAAATTCTCCCAAGCAGGAGAATTAACCAAAAACTAATAATCGATAATTGGGATGACATTTTACGTTTTATAGTGACAATAAAACTAAGGCATTCAACCGCGTCCCAACTTTTCACAAGATTAAGCTCCTATGCTAAAGAACACCCATTGTATAAATCCCTAAAGGAATTAGGTCGAATTTACAAGTCGTTATTTATTCTTTCTTACTACGATGACTCTACCCTTCGGCAAAAAATTGAAAAGCAGTTAAATAAAGTAGAACTATCCCATAAGTTTTCTAAGGCTGTCTTTTTCGCTAATAATCGTGAATTTAAAACCGGTGATAAAACTGAGCAAAAGATTGCAGCCGCTTGTAAAAGTTTGATTCAAAACTCTATAATTCTTTGGAATTACCTGTACCTTTCAGAATACATCACAAATATTCCAGAACCAAAAGATCGCGCAAAAATTGTAAGCACTGTTCAGCAAGGCTCCATGATGACTTGGCAGCATGTTAATTTACATGGCGAGTATGACTTCACAAGAAGAGCATCCAATAGCCCTCAGTTTGATTTGGCTAAAATCATAAAGCTGGACATACACGCAGTGTCGCCCGATTAGGGAGAATTTTGGGGATTTCTATTGCGGATCTGGCCCGGATATGAAGTTAGACCCTATAGACAAATTTTCTATTCCAAAGTCTGGCGTGATGTGCGCATATATTTCTCAGATAACTGCATATTTGAAGCCAGTTTGCAAGAATGACAGGACTAACATCTATTTCATTGGCTATAGATCTAATTTGCACTCTTTTTAGGTGCGAAAACATGATTGATAAAGCACCAAAAGAAATAACCTCTAGAGCCATCCAAGATGGTGGAGAATCTGATGATGAATATTTTGCCTTAAAGTGATCGAGAAATGGAGCCTTCGCACTGTTTATTTCATTAATGAGTTTTTGATGGTTATAGGGCCTATTCCCCCTCATGCCGAATCTCTTGCCAAAGTGCTGCGAATCGGTGTACCAAAATGGACCATAGTTTAGACTCATTACATTAGATATTATTGCTTTGATAGTAATTTCAATCTTCTCTAATGCGTCTAAGGTAATATTCCTTAATTCTCTATCAAAATTATAGAGTGAAATCACCTTTTCAAATGTTGTCCCGCCCTTTATTTTGGGATCATCTGTGCCATCCTTGGATATATAATAAAAGTGTATATACCCTGAAAGTCTGTAATAGCCAATTGTTCTTAAATAGTGATGAGTTTCTGCCTCATTGGGGACTATTAAGCCTCTTTCTTTAAGTAAATCGGACTGTTGTTTTATTGTTAAGGCGGGTTTTGTGAATTCCATTTTTTCTAATTGCTTGTTTTTTATAGGCAAAAAAAAGCCACCAAGGTTTACGCTTACCAAAACGGCATAGGCGTGGCGGCTATTGTTAATTGAATTATAGCACAATTTGATAGCTCTTGTAGGCGTTTTTTCTTTTACTATCAGTCATATATGACCGATCGGTAGTTTGTTTTGATTCTTACTTGGTCTGAGGCTTACAATCATAGCTTATTTTTTTTGAAGTTAAATCTTCTGCTAAATTAGGGGGGCACTACTGTATGGGCTTTCAGACTTCTAGCTGTGAACATTCAAAAGAGCCCCATCCCCTTCTTGAGAATGATTATACTTAGGAATAATAAATCTTCTAGTAGTCACAACTATCAGAGGTTTCCCTATATATGTATTATGGGAAATGTCCGATAATAACCATTATCGGACATACTAAGGTTTGACTTTTAACTTCGCTGGTTTACTCAAATCCTCATTATGAAAATATTGATACCCAATTATCCCAATCCCCGCTACAGTCAACGCAGGAAGTATCAAAGGCGCTGCTGATGCCGTTACAGAACCCCAGATCGCAGCTAAACAACCTGAAGGCGCTCCTTGAGCAAAAGCGCTTGCAAGTGTTGCCACAGCTTTACCAGAGGCTGCTATTTTGGGTGTGTAATAAAGCGCTGCTCCCCCTGCCCCAAATCCGTAGAACACATCAAAAGGATGAGCCTGACCGTTTTCATCCAAAGTGCCTTCTCTATTAATACGTTTTACGTCTTCAAGCTGTTTAAATTTTGGGTGCTTGGCACTTAACTGCTTTGCATTTTCTCTAATTGTAGTAACAATATCGTCATCAAAACCAAGGCTTTCAATCCTAATTTTCCAATCATCAAAAATGGCATCTCTGAGGTCTGGATGCTTTTCAGCAAAATGTCTAATAACCTCAAGCCCAGCTTTATGGTTGGAAATGTCTGTCATGACGATTAATCCAATTTCAGACGACTTCTCCCCTAACTTTTTGAGTGAGTCACAGGGTAAGGTTTTGCAATCTTGAATAATACCGTTTATTTCAAGCGCACTCTGCTCTAGGTCTGCCTCAAGTATTTCAAAATAGTCAAAATCTTCAAATACATCTTTTTCTTTATTTTTAAGCAAATGATTTCTGATCAGGCCAATCGTTGCTTCTCTAGTGTATTCTTGATCTTGACCAATCTTGATGATCCTGTCATCGGTTAACATACTCAACCAGTTAATATCTTGTAATAATTCATGTTTTAGCGTTTTAATTGACTCAAGCGTGGATTTTTCTTTGATTTTTAAATCTTCAGCGGAAATGTTGGCTATAGAGTCCCATAATCGTAAAAAATCCTTTTGAGAAATCTTCTCGCTTAAATCATCAATTAGGTTTGATAGCTTCTCTCTGTCAGTTTCATTTACCCTATCAAGGAAATAAAATAGGTTAGCTAACGTTAGTGCTGCTGAATAAGGTTTCTTAGGAGTTGCCGCAAGAAATTCTTTTTTTGACTTAGTAAGTGATAACTGGTTAGACATTGCATGCTCTCCTGTTTGCTGTCTCATTTGGGGTATTTGACTTGGCTGCTTCAATACCACAGGACTGAGCTGCTCTTTGGCTAAATATCACTGCTTTTTCCTTCATACTACTTAAGAAGTCCTTTTCACGTTGATGTAGTTCACAGTATTGCTTTAATAATCCCCCTGTATCTAATCCGTAGTCTTTGCATTGTGTTAAAAATCTTTCCATGGATGCATGCCAATTATTTTGAAATGCTGGATGTGCTAGCACAGTTTGTTTAAAGCTAAATTGAGAACACTCTTCAAAAATATTTGGGTTTTTGAATAACTCGATATCTGCGTCAGTAATTTCGAGGTTTTGCTCGGTGTTACTTAGAAACCACGAGAGGCGTTTATTAGCAATATCACAAATTATGTCCTGTTTTTCATGGTTGGGTACAAAGCGAGTGAAATATATAGCCTTGTCATGTGAGCCAAGATATTTTTTAAAGTATTCTTTTGCTAAATTTCTAAACGCTTTTGCTTTGCGGGTTGTATTGTTTGCATATAGATGAATTTCAGCCCCATCTAGCAAGGAAAAATACTCTGCCAACCTCCTGTTTGTGAGTCTACCAACATCTAGATCGTTATTTTTAAAGATTTTGGTAAACAGGTTATAAGCATCATTTATTTCGTTTTCATGGCAAATATACCAATCTTTAATGGTTTGCTTACGCTCTTCATCTAAAAGTATTGCTAGACTTGAAGGTAAATGATCAAGGTTTAAAAATATGTGGTTTTGTAGCGCTCTTATCCATCTCGCCCCATTATCGTTCTTTTGAATTGACAAGATTAGTTTGCCTAATTCTGCAGGCTCAAGGATATTTTGTCTGTTTAATATGTCTAAAATGCTAAGCGCTGCTTTTCTTTGTTCAATGTCCGATACTAAGCCCTCAACTAATGTTTTCCATCCCTTTATAGCAGGGGTTTTAAGCAAGTACCCACCCCAAGGCTCTTGGCAAAATGCAGTATTAGAGCCTTTGTAACTGAGCTTGTTTGCTTCTAAGTTTTCTAAAAGTGGTGATAATATATCTGAGTTTGTTTCAAACGTTTTTAAGTCTTGCTCATCTCCATATTTTTTTACAAAAGCTTTTAGCTTAGCAATTTGGTTTGAGGGAATCCTCGGTGTCATTCTGTTTTTACTGTTCGATTTTTCTAAGACTTGAATCTCATCTTTAATTCTGGTTGATATATGGGTTGCAAGGAGCTTGCATCTGTCATTTAAGTCTTTTTCTTGGGTTTTTAACGCCTCTATTACCTCGGTTCTGGATTGATTTAGCATCCCCCTCATGATCAGCTTTTCACTTGTTCTTATATGAGCCAATGATTTTTGAAGTTCTTGTAGTTTTTCAAGTCTAGCTGATACAGTATTTTCCAGGATTTCAATATTAAATTGGGGTATGTCTACAACCCCTACTGACAAACGACTTGCAATAAACTTTTGATTCGCTTTGATTTGCTCAACTGATTGATGAATTTCATTGATTTTCCAATAAGAACAAAACTCATAAGCGGTATTTAATGTCCATTTCAGGCAATTTAAACCCATCCACCAGATTGGCAGTAAAGCACCACCATAAAACAAGATATTTGTAACCATAGCTCCTGCCCACTGACCTAAGTAGAGCGTTGAGGCGGCAATGATTGCAGGTGAAAACCAAAAATACAGACCGAAGCTTAAAATAGATGCGATCAAGAATCGCACCTTCCAACTTTTGACCATGAAATCTGCAATTTTACTAGATTTAAAGAAATTTTTGGTAGGCTCAAATATTTTTTCTTTTAACCATTTCTTTTCACTCATTTGAACATCATTTTGCGCTTTTATTCTAGATAAAGCAGTTAATTGATGCCTTGCTTCAATGATCTTACAAAATTTTACAACTTGATTGTTTTCATCATTGACGTCATCTGCGCTTAATGGTGGGCGATATGGCTTTTGATTAATAGGCTGAGTAAATATTTTAAAATCTTCTCTTTTATCTGGATAATTGGTGGCGCACCAGTCAAAGAATGAAACCCTGGTATCATCATCTAAACCGTTTCTTAATGCCAAAGGGATATCTAAAGGGGGATACAAAACATTTAGTTTGTTAACCTGCATTGCCATTAAACTGATCACATCATCACAATGACGTTCCTGCCCTACTTCTTTGTATAGGCTTGCTCTTATTAATGCGATAGTTTGTAACTGGGTTTTAAATTGGATCAGCGCGTCATATTTATCTTTTATTTCATTTATGGCTTCTCCTTGCCAGCGTATAAACCACGCAGGGCGCCACAAGCCGTGCTTATTGTAATTTTCAAGATCACCCTCTAAATCTACCTGGCTTCTCAAAATAGCGCACTCAAGAGGCTCCAAATGCTCATCTTTTAGTTTGAGCAACTCTTGTGAACTCAAGTGGGCAAAGCTGCTTTGTAATTTCCAAGAAGAGTGAAGTCTATCAACTTCTGCATCAAACCCAGTTTTTTGCCTTAAGTTATTCCAAAATTGTGAGTCGTTAAATTTGTTAAATAAATTTTGGCGTTTGGCATCAAGACTAACTTTTATGCTTGAGATTGTATCAATATGGTGATTGATTTCTTTTGTATATAAGCTATGGTAGCGATTCCTTATAAACCAGTTTTTCCAAGTATTATCAAACTTTGATGGCAATTGATAGGACATCTGTTACTCCGTTACTTCATTTTCCTTGAGATTTTCTTGAAACAGTTCTTTTTTATGAATGGTTGGTAGTGAAATCTTCAGTTTAGGAAGGTCAATTGCCCCTTGGTTTCTATTTTTTAAATTTTTATCACTATACCAAGTGATTTTATTGGCGCATATTGGATTTAAACCTTGAATCATGATGAGGTTTCGACTGTCAGAGAGCCTCATTATCTCCTGACCAAGGAGTAGTGGCCGCTTGGTGTTTGAGAAAGATTCACTCATATCGCCCTGCCTTATTCCAAGTCCTCTAACAGATTTCGAAATACTATCAACGGTCTTATTGCCTAAGAGTCTTGAGATATACTCAGCATCTTCTGGGCTAGATTGAGTAAGGGCTACCCTCACCTTTACATTTAAGAATGCTTTACCACCATGATGCCCGTAGGTGTCATAAAGTTGTGTTAAATCTTGGATAATAATTAAAAGCCGAACTCGATACGATCTTAATAACCCAATATTTGATTTAAATAAGTCCATTCGTCTGAGCGCTGTGAACTCATCTAACAAGAACAAAAGACCATGAGGCTCAGTTTCATCAGGCTCTTTTCTTGTCATAACATCCATAACTTGCTGGAAAAATACATTAAGGAGCGGTGATAGCCTGTCGATGTTGTCATTGGTCACACCAACATAGATAGTCATTTTTTCTTGACGTAACTTTCTAATATCAAAGCATGATGAACTGGTTGCTGCATCAATTATTGGGTTTTCAAATAAACAAAGCGAGGCCTCCAGTGCTGCTTTTATGCCACCTCTGGTGACCTCTGGCGTGGAAAGATAAGCATTAAGGTTCATTCTACAAATAGGATCTAAATCATCGCTCATTAAAATTTCTTCTATAAAGCGATCAAAATCTTCATTTCCTTTAACAACTCTTGCTATTTCGCCAAGTGTTTTGGCCCTTGTGTCACTATCTAGAACAAAAATCGCTAGTGCGATAAATAGATTTCTTGGGCCATTTACCCAAATCGGTGCCTCCCTTTCCTTGTTTGGGATCAAAATACTCGCAATTTTATGCAATTCATCCACTCTGGTTAATTTATTCGTCCCTACGATATCAAGCGGATTATATGCATGGCTTTTAAAATCATGAGCACCAGGGTTCCAAAGAAAGCATTTAATGCCACACCCTTCTCTAAACCTGGATGTTTTCTTGAAAAGCTCAAGCTTAATATCGGTACAAACAATAGAGCCATCCCATGTAAGAAGGTTGGGGATAGTCATTGAAACAGTCTTACCCGTGCCACTTGGTGCAAAACAAATAACATGCTCAAACCCACCTATTCGAATGTATTTTCCCCATTTTTTGCCTAAGATTATTCCATCAGATGAAAATAGATTGTTTTTAATCGCGTCGTTATATTTCATCCATTTAGAATCACCAAATAAAGGTGCGCTTAAGCTTTTAATTTGAGCTGTTAGGGCAAATAGAAGACCCAGGGGTGTTATCCCAACAGATAGCAACCAGTAAAGTTTGTATTCAAAACTTAAGTGTTGTAAAGGAAGATTTAAAAATTCCCAAAAGTAGAGAGTAGATACTTGATGATTGATGAGATCTAAAAATAGCACATTTGACAAAAATATAAGCAATATTGACAAAACCAAATCAATTAACGCAAATTGTAGTATCTTATTTTTCTTTTCAAGGATTGTGTCAAGGCAAATGCTAATGGTCAATTATCCATATCCTTGTAAAAGATTTCAGTGATTTTACGTGTTCCATCAGGTAGGCGCTTTAACTGGACAACAACATCAATGATTGATAGTACGTATTCTCTTAGCTCTGCTCTGGACTGTTGTCTCAAACCTCCCCGCTCTGCCAGCATGCATAGTCGCTCTAAGGCCAATTTGGCACTAGAAGCATGTATGGTAGAAAATGAGCCCTCATGGCCAGTGCTGGCAGCTTCTAAAAACGTTGTTGCCTCCCCGCCTCTTAATTCGCCCAATAAAATTCGATCGGGCCTTAACCTCAAAGTTGCTTTGAGATTTTCGATCATATCTTGATCAGAATATTCTTCTCCGTTGTATCCAGCGATTAATGAGCAATGGTTTGGGTGTTCAACGTGAATTTCTCTTGTATCTTCAAGGGTAATTAATCGCTCATTTAGAGGAATTTCCTTAAGACAAGCGTTCAAAAAAGTGGTTTTACCTGTGCTCGTGCCGCCTGATATAAGAATCGTTTTTCTATTTAAAATACAGCTTCTAATTAGCTCAATGGCTGTGTTCTTATTTGACATACGATTTTCATCATTTATTTTTAAACTTTCATAAAAGTGCTTGGTATAATCGTCTAGCCTGTAGTCACTAATTACTTGTTTTCGAATAGATAGAGAAAACCGGCCTTGCTCAAGCACTGGTGGCGTTAGAGCTTGCAACCTATATCCTTGTGGTAACGTAGCTGAAAGGCGCGGAACCTTGTCCGAGAATGGTTTCTTATTATAGTTAGCAACCAAAGTAACCAATCTAAACAAATGGTTATAGTCCAGCGCATCAACATCGTGCTTTTCAAATTGCCCTTTTCGCTCGATAAACAGCTCTTGAGGACGGTTTAGGATAATTTCTGAGACATAATCGTCTTCTAAAAATGGCTTTAATGGCTCAAGGTGCGCTTTCAATGCCTCAATATTTTGCATGCGCAACCTCTTTGTTTAATGCGCCAAAGAAATTTAAATCTTGCGCAACGAATACTTTGATAATTGTGCCTTGTGGTACATGAACAGTTGGGCCGAAGCCTTGGGTTCTATTAAGACTTTGTGATGCGGTATCAGCAAAAGATTGGCTTACTGCTTCTCTGTAAGCTGACCGTGAATTGTATTGATCGCTTTTATCTACATTGATATTTGCACTCCCTGCGGAAATTAGACTCAACAGGATAGCTTCACCAAACCGCTCAAAAAAATGGGTATCAATACCACCAGTGAGACCCGCTTGTCCTAAATGATTAGTACCGGGAGAGTTTAGATTTACTTCAACACCATCAGGTCTTATTAAACGCTGCCAAACAATGAAGACTCTCTTTTGTCCAACATCTAACTCAGACTTGTAATAGCCTATTAGCCTTGAGCCCTTAGGAATGAGAAGGTTTGCTCCATGTTCGGCGTAAACATTTTCCTTCACTATGGCGCGTATATAGCCCGGCAAATCGGAATTTATTGCTGACTCTAGTATTCCGGTGATAATCTTTCCTTGGATAATGGTATAATCTAGATACTCAATTTGATGTGCACTTGCCTGTACAACGCTTGGGTTTGAAGAAAACTCTTTATTGAGATCTCTTTTTCGTTCATCTTCCATAACAGCTGGTGCATTATCTGCTTTGTAAACACTAATGCTGGCTTGGCGTCGCTGCATCATCAATCTTGAATCTTCTATTTCGGCCTCAACAGATTGATACTGAATTTCTGGAGCTTCTTGCTTGTAGGCAACCTGAAAAGTTGAAGCCTTGGTGTTTAGCTCATCAATTCGCCCTACTTTTGGCATTTTAAGATCTGATGACCTTTTATTTGCGGCTTTCGCTTTATCAGGCTGCCAGATAAGCGCCAATATCAGCGCCATAACAAGCACTAATACACCGCCAATCACTTTCTTAGAGAGTGTATGGGTTTCTATTTGGAGGCTTGTATTTTCCTGCATAAACTTAACCTACCGCTCTTTCAATGAAGTTTTCATTGATGACTGTGGTAACTAAGTTCCCATCTCGCAATGTATACTGCCCTGTTACCTTCTCAACAACGACATATTCACCTTCAATTCGATAATTCACAATCTGCTCTTTTCGATTTGATTCAACAGCATATATGGCTGGTATACTGCTGGTATCTTTGAATCTAAAGTAAGTAAAATCTTTCTGGTTATCAAAAACCTGCACAGGCGCTACGCGATTGTTGCCAGAATATGAATATTTAAAATTCCAAAGTGTTGGATCAGATGCTTTTGCAATAACCGTTTGCGGTGACTGGGCATGACTAATTTCATGCGTTTTAGCAATCGCCACCTGTTCTCTAGGATATTGGAACTTTAACTTATAAGTAATATCTTCATGGTTTATGTTTTTATGGTTTGCAACGAGTCGAAACTCATAAATTCTCTTGTTTGTAATCACCTTCATGTTTGTGTCTGAAACATCAAGCATCGGTTTAATAAACAAAATATTATCTCTACCCGCCGCTTTCTCCCATTGCCAGGCAAGGCTATCGCCTGATGTGACATCCAAGATGATCTCATTTGGGTGAAATTCAATACTAGTTTGAATCAAGTCATAACCAACAACCTTGAAAACGTTATTCTCATCATATTGGATAAGCTTAATTCGCGAGTCTTTAGCTAATGATCTTGGGGTTTCTTCTGCCTGAGCAAGACCGATCACCCCAAGAACCAATAAAACTGTAAGTATCCTTGTCATTGCCTTGTCCTTAAACATTTCTGACATTAACCTTATAACTTGTGACTACGAATCCGTTCCAATTTTCCCAAGCTCTTAGCTCATCTTGGGGGATCCCTTGATAATCAAAACTTAGAACAGCCACCCAATGCTCAGTGATTGTGGAACCATCTTTTTGTGTTAAGGTGCTAAAATCCACTTGTGCGACATGTGATGGCAGGTTTACATATTTATGAAAATCAGATGCTTCTTTACTATCCAGAAACACAACATCATGAATTTTAACTTCTCGCATACCAGTTACCCCAAGCAAATTAATTAGGCTATTTGGATTCTTGCTGGACTGGGTGCTTTCGAAGTCAGATAGAATTTCTGATGCTGTGCTAAAGAAAATGTGCTTATATTGATGATTCAAAGTATGTGGGTTAAAACCCTCTCGATTTCTTATATAGCGCACAATGTCGTTTTGAGCCATTGCCGCATTAACCGGCAAGTATTCATCTTTTGGATGAAGGGCTTTAATTATTTGATTATCCTCATTTACCAATATAGGGAACGGAACCAATGTTTTAAGTGGCACAGTGAATAACAAAGATAAAGCTAACAGTAAACTAAGACCTGATTGCCCAATAAATGCCCATTTCCATCTATTTGACCAGACACAAACGCTTAAATATTGATCTGCATACCAGCTATGCGCCTTTTTAAAGTACTGTTCGTTAGCCATCTATGCCACTTTCCTTATTCTGTTGATCATATTGTTCACGCTATTGGAGGCGGCACTGCCTACTCTCTCTCCAGCTTTAACCGTCCCTTGATAAGCCCTGTGGGCACCGCTTATAAGTCTTTTAGAAGAATGTATGGTATTGCCAACTGCACCCATACTGTTGAATGTAAAACCACTCGCGATACTTGCCATCAAATTCTTTACCTGAAGTAATAAAGGCAAACTGATTATTCCCAATAGAATGTAAGCACCCGCCATCCCAAAACTGATGCCGCCAGCGTCGTTAAATTGCTTTAGCGTGCTGTCCATTAGGGTGAGAATTAAAAGCATGACACAATGAATCCCGATGGGCATAAGTGCAAAACCAATAACATGCTGCATCCATTTCTCAGTAATGGATTTTGTGCTTTCAAATAAAAAGCAAATAAGGAATAACGGCGATAATATTAAACAGATTGCAAGCCCAGCTTTTGCCAAGACTAAAAGCCCCAAGGAGAACCCACAAACCAAAAGAGTGGCTAAAGCTGCCATTGTCCCGATAATAACGGGTGAAAAATTACCAATTGAGCCTTTCCTAATAATTTCGGTTGCTTTTTGCATGCCTAAGTCTAAGCCTTCTTGTAAGGCTCCATTGACATGAGTTGAGCTAAATAAAGACCATTTATGCGCAGCTCTATCTAATATGGCGCGGGTTAGCTCATTTGGCCCATTGGTGAATAGTTCGTACAGCAATTGGCTAAAATATGACCAATTTTGTGCCAGATAAAGAACTACCGCCAGTTTTAGCCCACTATTTATGGCATGTTGAACAGGTGTTTGAATCATCCCTCGCAATAATGCCCACCCAAAACCTGCAACCATAATCCCAGCAAGTGTTGCAATCCAGGGTGAAATTGTTACAGAAAGCGCTTCATATCCTTGGAATACAAAGGCGTTCATCACAGAGTCCGTCTGATCTAAGATGTTTGTTAACAAAGCAGGCACTTTATTCTGGCTCATTTCTACCAACTATTAATCTTTGTTTTGTTGTAACAATCATTTTGGTAAGCATCACAAGGCGCTAGTAATTCAGATGCTTGAGATGCACATCCCGTTAGAATAAGAAAGGTCATTAATATTGCTATTCTCATGCTACTCCCTATGCCCATTGATTAAATTCAGCGCTAACGTTTTGATCTACGACACTTTGTTGGGTCATAGAGCCAATCGACTCAAGCAATAGCGCTTGTAGTCTCTTTAGTTCAACCAGCTCTAGGGCAACTTGCCCTTGAATGCGGGAATTTAGATCGGTACTTGCTTTTTGATTGGGTGTTTGGTCAATTTGCGCAATTAGCTTTTCAATACCATCAATGTTGTTGTTGATACTTTGAGAAACGAAGTGCGCAGATACAATTGATTTTTCCTGTGATATTTTGCTTTGCTCGTATGAGGCTTTTTGCAAGCTATTGTCTGAAAATATTTCCCTGCCTTCCTTTGGGGCAAATTTTGCATTATGGTTATTTCTAAGCTTTAGGTAATCCTGATCACCACCAACGCCATTTATCATTGGGCCCCACCTTCTTTTAGCTTGATCGAGGGCACCATTATAGATTTTGCTCATATCGTAACTGCCAGACAGCTCTGCGTTGAGTTTGCGAAAAGAATCATCTGTCAGTTTTTCTAGACGCTTTTCAACATCTAGTTGCTCTTTAGCAAAACCAACATTTTGTTTTAATTGATTTAACTGAGCTTGAGCGACCTTTTGTAATCCTTCCTCAATTACCTTAAATATTTGTATAGCATGCGCGTTGATAGGTAACCCAAAGCTACAGGCACATACTAAAATCACACTGCTAGCTCTCATGTGTGTCCCCCATATATTGCTTTAACCAGTTTTTTGCATTAAATCCGTATCGCTCTTGAAGGGCTAAGGCTTCTTTGTATAGCGCTTGATTGCCTGAAAATACTCTTATAAAGCTTTCAATACCTTTTAGGTTCAACCTTGCAACTGCGCCTGTATGTGCCTGCTTGATAAGAAAGTAATAAGACTGCGGTAGCAAAGAGGTCACAATCTCAAACTCTCTGTCATTTAAGTTAAATGCACCTTGATAATCTGATTTGCTTGCATCTTGGTTAGGTAGGTAAATGTTAGTTCCAGCACCTTGTATAAGACCATAGGAAAGCTTCGATTGAGCAACCTCATGTGGATTTTGCGTTGCAAATACTACAAATGCATTTTCCTTTCTAAAACTTGCTAGCCAGCCAGTTAATGCTTTTTCCCAAAAGGGGTGATTCAAAAACTGCCATCCCTCATCTAGAATAATATTGTGAAGCCTTCCATCAAATCCGCTTTCAATTCTATGAAAAAGATAAAGCATCATTGGCAACAAAGCGGTTTGATCTTCCATGATCATGGTGAGATCAACGCCAACAACAGAACTATCTAGGTTCAAGCTATCCGTTGCGTTATCAAACAAATATCCTCTACTGCCCTGTTCGCTAAAAAGCCATGTCTTTATATTTGCAAATTTATTCCAGTTTTCACCAAAGAATGTACATAATGTGCTTAAGTTTCGTGCTGTTTTAGGTACGTTATAAATACCATCAATGGCTTGTGATATTATTTCCTCGTCAATTGCTGATATTAATTCCCCGTTTCTCGTTACAAGCGCAGTTATAAACTGCGTTAAATACTGTCTATTTTTAGGAGTGTCATCTTGAGGAATTGGGTTAATCCCTGTAGGACGTCCTACTTCGAATGTATGATACTCTCCACTTGTTGCTAAAACATAAACAGCCATTCCTTTGCGATAATCAAAAATGAAGCTTTTAGCATTGAACTGCCCTAGCATACAGTTAAGTGCACAAAGCAAAGTGGTTTTACCACCACCTGATGGCCCTATGATTGTTGTGTGCCCTAATGAAATGTTATCTTTCGTGCCTTTTTGATGAAAATTAAAATGATATTGACTATTTGATGGTGTCTCTAATGCAATGATGGGACTACCTAGATGATTTTCACCCTGATGCCCCTCATCTGGTTTATGAAAACTTACCATATCCGCAACATTATTTGATGAAATAAGGGCTTTTCTCCGTAAGTCCGATATATTTCCTGGAAACTGACTCCAAAAGGCCGATTCTAGATTTACAGACTCTCGTATTGGTTTTATCCCTACCTCTAAACAACATTTTGATGCCTGTATAAGATTTGCGTTTAATTGCTCAATGTTTTTAGCTTTGCAACTAATTACTCCAGTGTGATAGCCAAACTGGACTCTATCTGCACCTAAATCATCTAAAGCGTCTGTAATTTCATCAATTTGGCTGATTGAGTTGTCGTTTACTTGAATAAATTGCTTTTGTAGGCGCTCGATTTGATCTTTGGCTTCTAATTTTTCAATCGGCTGAAAAATATGACTGATTATCATATCTTGGGGAAGCTTTAATAGAGGGCTTAGCATAGAAGGAACCGTTGCCGCCCCATATTTTTTAAAACTTAACATCCCTATAAATTGATTGCTTTGATCAAGCTCGTCAGTGAGCTGAACACAGTTTTTCCCAAACGATAGGCGCTTGCTCGGTAAGATGCTTGCAATTTCAGCTTCAGGCAAAAAATAATTTTTATTTTCAAAATTTAATATATATCCAATTGGCGATAGCATATCCACGTGATTATTTTCAAGCCCTAATCTTATAGGAGTATAATTTTGAAGTAACATTAAAACCTGATCAGTGATTTGATCTAGTTTTCTTTTAGCATTTAAGATATTTATTCTTGCGTTATGGCAATTAAACTTGCTGCTTATTTGGGCTGTTAATTTATTTTGGGGTTTAAATAAATTGTTTTTCAGTACAATGCTTAGATAATAGTCAGTTGAATATTTTTCTTGACCATTATAGGAATTGTAGTAGCTATTAGAAAATATATTAGTCAGGTATTCATCTGTTTGTACAGGCTTTGCATTAATGCTCTTTCTTCGAAATGCATGTGCCCATATAACACAGTCGCTTGGGATTTCGTTTAAAACGGTTACTAATGATTGGTGTAATTGATTGACTTCATTTGGCTCAGATGTTTCAACGTCTTTTCCCTCAATTTTTATAATGCTTATCAGTTCGCCATTCTTAGTCATGAGTGTGTTTTTCGATGCTAAATGACTGTAGGGCAGCCTAGAACTAATAGGGGTGTCAAGTAATTCCCTTTTTTTCGCAACTATCATATGGCTATCCTTAATTTGCCTCGTAGCTATTCACTTTCCAAATGTGTTGGTTTTTACAAAAACAAATGCTTTTTAAATACCCTACACCGATATCAATGAAGTTTGGTTCAAAGTAGCAGCACAATTTTCCAATAAAATGAAAAGTTAAAAATGACCCCCAAATCCAAAAATTAGTGCTTGCAATAAATGCAATTAAGTGAAGCAAGCCATTAATAATCATGTAAGAGTAAGTCACTCCAAACATCATGGGTGGACGTGCTAAGCCCTGAAACAATGTATGCGAATCAAACCCACCCATTCCCCTACCCCCCTATAAGTAGCTCACCAATTCCACTTGCGCCAAATATAATTCCAATACCTAACGCAATATTAAGAATACTGCGCCAACCTAAGTGCCCAGCAAATGCCATATAACCACTTCCACAAATTGTTATGATTGCTAGTGTTTTTGCAACCTTTCCAGTCATGATGTCTAATATTTTTTCGAAAACCCCTGCGATACTATCTCCTCCCGATGCACCAAATTTAAACCCTGCCAATGCCAACTCTGGGAAAATAGTCATTAAAACTAATAATGATATTGCGATGAGCTCTTTCTTTTGACTAAACATGCTTTACCCACCATGTAAAGGATTCATTTTTTCATATAATTGATAGATTTTTTCAGCCGTATCAATTCTAGGATACATCGTATCCCCTACTTTGATTCGGTGAATGGTTGATTGGGCAACTTGAATTTTTCTAGCAATTTGTTTCTCGCTAAGTCCTTTTAAGATCAATTGCCTTATAAATTCTTGTGGTTTTAAAATCATTAGCACCTCCGCTGTTCATGTTTGTATTATCTACAACGGAGATCTTTGAAGGCAAGAAATACCTTATGCATTTCTGCATGAATTTCTTTTGGGTCTTAGGGGAAGAATTTATCCCTTAATTATAAATAGATATATCCATGTGGTGTGTTATCAGGGCAAAAGTGATTTAGTAAAAGATATGAAATCAAGGACTTATTTATTGGGTGAATTTTCTTTTGCTTACAAGGCTTTCTTCTGCAATATCCTTGATTGAAGCACGTACTTCTTCTGGGAATTTTAGCTTGCCAGCCTCATCAAGTTTGTCAACAATATCACTCAATTTTACATCATTGCTAGCTTCAGCCAAATAGCCTTTTATTTGTATTAGATCATCTTTGATGTTTGCAAGCTCTTCACTACGAATTAGTATATTTAGCTTATCAATGATCTGATCATTTTTAATTTGCTCATTTAGTCCGGTACTTGAGTCTATTGTGCTTTTAATTGGTTGGAACGCTCTATTGACACTAAATATCACCCTTGGCTGAGCTGGACTCTGCAATAAATCTTGATCTAAGCTTCCGCCAAGTGTACTGCTAGTTACAGATTTGTCTTTTTGTTCTGTTAAAGTTATATCTTTATCATCATTCCAACAATGATCTTCAAACACTGGAATAAAATTTGGTGCTTGTCCTGGTTTGTCTGAAAGGACAGCAACGGTAGTGCCGGTATTCAAATAACAAATCAATTGCGCACTCGCAGATGGAATATTGCCAGAGTGTCTAATTGTATTTCTTTTAGCATCGTAGAATTCTTGGCCATGCTCCCGAAGCAGCTGAAGAAAACGCTCATTATCTGCCTGATTAACTAACCATGCGCCAAATTTTCCTAGATCATCCACTGTCATCCAATACCCGCCTGCAGGGCTACCAGCAACAAAAGGTGAAACGGGATCGTCTGCATTTGTTACCCCATCACCTGGATTATGTATTGTAAAGCTTTTTACATCTGCTGGACCTATTATGAATTTATTTAATATTTCATCATAAGATAAGGGTTCAATTACCTCTGGCTGGTTGTTGTAGGCATGTTGAATTGCCATCCCAACCAATAAAATGCCAATATTACTGTAATGTTCTTTAACACCAGAAATAGGATTCACCATGTCAAGTGGATATATTTTTTCTTCCGCGAACTGCAAAAAATCAGCTGGGGTTTCAATTTTGGGAAAAATTGGGGATCTTCCTTCTTTCTTTGATGATGATATTTCCTTTTGCAAAGCCTTCATATAATTATCCAAATAATCTCCGATACCAGATTGATGCATCATAATATCCTTGAGTGTGCATTCTTTTAATCTCTCTCTGACAGCGTGTGGTAACTTCTCAGTTACAGCAGCATCAAATTCAGGTGGTTTATCTAAACTACTTTCACTGATTATTCCTTCTTGCAGCATTCTTATCATTAGTGCTCCGGTAAAAACCTTCCCAACAGAATGAATTGCAAGGGGTTTTGATGAGTCAAGGGAGCCAGAAGACATGGTATGGCTGTTTGTTGAGTTTGTAACAGTTAAAGCAACAGAAGTATCCGAACTTTTAACAAAAGAATGTAATGTTGATACATCTAGATTCTCAAGGTTTATATCAGACTTTTGGTAGTTAAACTCATCAGGTATAGTTACTCTATCCCAACCCGCAATGCCTAATAAATCCCCAACCGGCATGTGCTCAAATAATTTGGATAAAGCTGAAATATCTTGTTCTTTATGGGCTTTATCAAATTTTGCATGATATTCTGATTCTTCTTCGATAATTCCAGCCTTCTTGGCAGTTATAGCCAAAAAGCCGCTGGCACCCGCAAGCCCTGATAGCTCTCTACTTAAAAACTCAGATGCAATTAAATTAATAATTTGTGGCTTAATCACATCATTTCTATTACCATCTCTTTTAGACCATCTATCTTGCAGCATAAAAAACCTATTTTATTTGTTATTTATCTTTAGTATTTTTAGTTTGAAATGGATTTTTAACCATATCAAGATGCTTGCTAGCTAATTTTGAACGGCTTTTAACATTGTCATCAGCTATTTTATAGAGTTCTTTTGCCATTTTGTCACCATTTTGAGATAGCCTTTGCAACTCTTCAACATTTGCTTTTTGTTCGATATTGATTCCTTCGTTTCTAAGCAGCTTCTGTGGATCAAGCCCCATGCTTTTTGCACGTTTTAGTAAAACTTCAATAGCAGAAATATTATCTGAAAGATGTGGGGATTCTGGAGCATTTGCTGAGTTTAATGCTCTATTTTGAGCACCAGATTGTCCTTCACTAGACATTGAAAGCTTTTCCCCTGACCCATCCATATCAAATGATTCTTCACCACCTTCATCATTATCGCCTCCACCACCAGACTTGCATTTACACAATAGCAGTGGCTTTGAGCATCCTTTACAAACAGAGGGATCTTTTGTTGGGTCTACACCCAATTGCATTTTTTCTTGAATTTCATTGTCTTTAGAGCTTGTCATTAATATTTACCACCAAGTACTTATTTATTCATGTTACTACTGTGGGGCTATCTTTACAAAACTGAATATCTAACCCGACCAAGTGTATAAATTGTATAATAAGCTTGAAATATCGTGTATTTTCACATATTTTCTGAGTGCAATTTTTGGGGACTCTAAGATTAAGGTTTTTTGTATATTTTTGATAAGCATGATTGTTTTGCTTAATGAATATTAATGGAGCTGCGCGCTTGCCAAGTTATAATCTAAACGCTAAGTGCTCACGAACCCAAAACTCGGGTTTCCTGATTAATAAAAATCGATTAACAGCTGCTGTTTAACTTTATAGCCATCTAACAAGCATGGGTATATCCCCACTTCTATCAAATGACCATCAAATAAGAATGAACGGCTAAGTAATTGAAATATATTGTATTTATTTTAAGAGGGGCAGAAAATAACCCCTCCCATCAAATGACCATCAAATAAGAATTACGTTGTTATGCCCAAAAGGGGATATATTTCATATATTTTCGGCTGGTATCCGGATCATATGGCCTAATGAGGTTTGCTTCGCTGGTTTCTTTAATAATCCGTGACGCAATCGCGCTATTTTTATCCTCTATACCAAACCTATCCCTTAGAGACGCATTGGTCATGAAGCTGCGTTGAACGTACTTCAAGCAAGCATGTAGGTAGCAGGCTCTAACTCTATCATCTTTATTCATATCATTAAAAGCTAAATGAGCAAACAATACCGCACGCGTATGCTCATCGGTTGTTTCAAAGAGAGGTGCAGGTAATTGGTATGATTCTGTTTCGGAGACAATTTTATCTATACCACTGCCCCGCTCTTCACACACACCAGTTCTGCGCAAAAAAGAAGCCAACAGCTCGTTACGTGATTTTGGTGGGCTATCTAAAAACCGTTCCGTTTTTACTAATGGTAATCCAGGATTGGTAACCTCCATCCTGTTAGAAAATATCTCTACCATTGGAGCGGTGCCTTTAATATGAAAATCTTGGTGAATAATGGCATTAGCAAGCAATTCACGTATCGCCAAAGGTGGGAACATAGGCACCTGCTTACGCAGGGCTGCGCCAATGACTTCATTGCTGGGTAGCATGTTAACAATGGTTTCAACGGCCTGTTCGAAGCTTGTGGCAAATCCCCTAGCAATTTCATGCTCTCGGATAGTTTTAACTTTACCCTCACCATCATATAGGATAATGCGTACACCCTTGCGCTTAACTGAAGAAAACTTATTAAAGTCCTTACCAAACAACAACGCACCAAGATTGGTGACATTCCATTTCCCCGTATCTGATTTTGATATCATGTCATCTGATATCAATGCATCCATAATGCCCTGCCGCCCTTCTGGTAGAGGCATATTTAAGGAATCAAAATATTTCGGGTAGTCAAGCAGCTGCAACACTTGATCGACTTCAACATTTTCTAAAGCAATCTCTTCTTCAAATGAAGTGTTATCAAATGTTCGCCAAAGCTCCCTTTCCTTTTCAGGGAAATCTTTAAGTTTTTTATTGTAAGAGCCAATACGAATATATTCCGTGTTTTTAAACTGAACAGGATGCCTAAAAGCCGCACCAATTTCTAATATTACAATAGGTTTTTCTTGGTAAATTATTTCATAAAACTGAAAATTAATCTTGGGTGATAAGTGTCTTAGCAACCAACTTTCCAATTCCTCATTACCAACCTTTTGTAGTCCCGGTGAAAATTTTGAGCCAACAATCTCATGAGACTCATCGTCAACTCCCCAAATCAAATAAGCATTCACTTTGCCAACCAGCGCGGCTGAGTTGGCTAAAGAAGACAAGTATTCCCCTATAAGTTCTGGTGTGTGTTTGTTTTGCTTGAATTCAACCCATTCAGTTTCTTTTGGCAATGAAAGCAATTCGTGAACAACACTTTTCATATATTCATCTGTTCGGCCTAAGCTCATAATAGTCTCGCCAGATCCCAAGTTAGTTAAACACCATTCTGGTGTGGCTCGTTGTCTTTAAATTTTAACACACCCATGTCTCTATCCGAGCTCATCGGTATAGCTAGCCTAGCAAGCTTGCGGTGGTCCATTGGGTTGTTAATACCATTGTAATTATAGAAGTAAATTATAAAAAGGAGACCCGCCGACTTGAGCATCTTTGAGAGGCTTGGCAGGGTCTTATTAATTATAATGTTATCACAATATAGTATTCGATAGTCTGCTGCTTTTAAATTTGTTTTCACTAAGAACCAGCGCCTGCACTTTGCAAGCTACAGCATACTTAGGCTGCCGAATCTTACCAGATAAAATTCGACTAATTGTTGATTGGTGCACTTTAGCACCTTTTGCAATTGCCTCTTCCGTATATCCAGCCCTTAATAAAGCACGAAGCATTTCTTTAATATCCATATCCTTCCCCCTTCCCTTATGCAAAACCATTTATGCCAGCGTAGCGTTTGGTTGCTTCATATTCCTTGCGCTTTTCTGCTTGCCATTTTCTTTCACGTGCAACTATTTCGTCCTTTGCTAGCCCAATGGGTCGTTCCCAACTGCCATTGATACAAATTTTTCGCGCAATGAAATATCGCTTGAGCTGGCAAACAGGTTTAGCAACAATGCTCCCTGCTTTGGCTACGTAGTAAAGAATTTCTTTAAGGAGAACCTTTAAAGGCTTTGAAGCAGCTTCGCCCTTTATCTTCCCGGAGTGATAGAGCTTGGGTATGTTGCCCAATATTTGGTTTTTCACTTCTTCTTCGATCAAGAAATGCTCTCCATCGAAAGTCATTTCAACCAGACTAGAATTGGTGCCCCTCGCCCTTGTTTTGGGTACTGGTGTACTACTCTCTAACTTTTTCTTAAAGGCATCTGACTGAAGTTGTTGCTTATGCTTTTTCATCTCTTCACGTTGCGATTTTTCGATTAACGCATGATGTATCTGATCTCGCTCAGTTTCAGTAAATGCTTGGTGAGCAATTAGGTTGGCTTTGCAAAGAGAAATGCTAGGATTATTACGCTTGACCTCTTCGACCTCCTGTTGAAATTTCAAAATCAACGCGTCAGCGTTTTGCATATCACAATTTTCAATCTTGGTATTATTGTGATTATTATGTTTTTTAATATTATTAATATTTTTAATATAAAGGGTATGATTTTTTTCAGGGGGGGGATCTGAAATATTTCCTATACCCCCCCTGATATTTTTCAAGGGTTGATTTGTATCTAGTTTTGATTCAGCGTCTCTAAATTGTACTACGTTATTATTTCGCTCATCATAATTTACAACTTCCTTTGCTCCAGCCGCATATTGCTTTTCACCTCGATTAGCTGCATTTTCCAATGCTTTAAGCCCTTCTTCAGGTAACAAAACATAATAAATATTTATACGTTTTTCTTGATCTAGCTCAGATTTCAAGAAGCCAAGTGAAACTAAGTTTTTAATGGATTTGTATATAGTGTTCGCCTTCTTTCCTACCATTTCTGCTATTTGGTTCAACGAAGCCCTACAAGACAAATTGGCGTCCATAGTAGTTCTGGCTGCAAGGTTGATCCAGATCAGTTTTTCTCCGTCACTTAAGCCTTGGCACTTAGAAACAAACGGTATTTCACACTCATTAAAGGCACTGTAATAACCACTTTTACGCTTATTGATAATAATTTGCGCAGTTTGATTTTGCTCACGCATAGCACATCCCCTATTCCATGGTAGTTAGAAGCTTTTGAAAGTTAATTCAGATGCGAATTAAGTGCTCAAAGGCTCTAGCAATGAAATATTGGTGTGATCGAGGTTTATAACTGACAAATGATCGATTAGAATGGAACAAGCCATGACTAAATCTCCTTCGGTAAGATTTGGTTGTGGTTAGTGCTTGCGGGGTGGGGCAAATCACACCGTGAGCACGTTAAATTAAAAATTAATTGAACTACCTTCGTTATTATCTCAGCGTAATCCCTTTTTGCCAAGACTAAATAATAAAAAACCCTCACAGTTTCTTCCTTAACTTCAACTACTTCAGAGGTATTTAAAGTTTTATCATTTTGTGATACATTATGCAACATAAATATCAAATTTATATCAATTTAATCATAAACAAGTTAAGAGACATAACAAACCTTGCATGTTAACTGAAGCGAATAACCGAATTAAATCAATCCGCTCAGAATTAGGGTTGAGCAGAAAAGAGTTTGAGAGCAAAAGCGGTATCTCAGCTAATACTTTGCGTGCTTGGGAAATAGGTGCTAATCCAATTACAGCTAAAGTGGCGCGCAAATTAACCACCGCGTTAGCGAGATGCGGTATTCAATGCCAACCTGAATGGATACTCTCTGGCAATGGCATTGCCCCAAGAACCTTTTCAGCCGAGGAGCAGGAACAACAAAATAAACTAATGCTAAATTTGCCAGAACATGATTGGAATGATGAAACTGCTATCCTGAAAGAAATCCAATTTTTTGAAACAGAAAACCCCAATGCCATAGTTGTCACTGTACCAGACGATAGCATGCTCCCAATTTATTGCTTAGGCGAATATGTAGGTGGCATTCGTTTTAAAGGCAATAAGCTAAATGAATTGATAGGCGAAAGCTGCATTATTGAGTCAAACAGCGGTGATATATACATTAGAAAGCTGCAAAAAGGGTCAAAACGGAATCTATATACCCTCTACCCTTTAAATCCAAACACAAATACAGAAGAACCAATTATCTACAATCTGAATATTAAAAGTGCAGCCAAAATTATTTGGCACCGTAAACAGTTATAGTCAACATATGTATGGAGTTGATAATGAAGGATCAATTAGAACACTATCTGTCACCATCTGAGTTTATTCAAAGTGACCATCCATTGGTGGCTAAGTTTGTAGCAGATAATACTGATCCATCCGACCCCCCATCTCAAAAGGCAATCAAGCTGTTTCATGCCGTGAGAGATCAAATCAAATATGATCCAGATACATTTTCCATTAAGCGAGAGTTTTACTACCCTGCTGTAACACTCCACAAAAAGGCCTCTACATGTGTTCCAAAGGCTGCTCTATTATGTGCAGTATTACGAAATGCCAGAATTCCATGCAAAATGGGTTATGCTGACGTAACAAACCATATAATCTCACCAAAAATATTAGATTTACTAAATGGTAATAAAGTTTTTTACATGCATGGTTTTTGTAGGTTATATCTTAATTACCGATGGATAAAGGTAACACCAACATTCAACAAAGAGTTATGTGAAAAAATGAGGGTTGCTCCCCTAGAATTTGATGGTGAAAATGATTGCTTATTTCAGCAATACAACTCTGAAGGTAACAAACTAATGGAGTACATCACTTATTATGATGAATTTGAAGATATACCATTTGACTATTTAACAAAACTATATTTAGAAAGTTACCCAAAACTTTGTTCGGTTGGCAACCAGCACTCATTTGACTTTTATAAAAACATACAGTAAAAAAATATCTAATCATATTTTTCAAGTAATATTATGGATAACATGCAATTTGCAGCACCTTTGTGTGTTAAGAATGAACGTTTCAACAATAATGCAGAAATGCATTTTAATGATATTTACTCAGCACTTGAAAGACTCCTTAGCTGCACTTACTTGTTTTATATGTTCGAAAACACTGACATCTCAAAGAGAATTACATTTTCCACAAATCTAGAGTGGCAATCTGTGTACGTAAATGACAATCTAATTATTAACTGCCCCCTACTCTACGTTGGTCGAAACCAAATGGAACGCAGCAAATCAAAATCGACCACCCTTCGATGGAATGATGTAACCCCATCCAGTAAAGCCCAAAAGAACGTGATGGGTATTCGAGATGAGTTTAATATTGCAAACGGCATTAGTTTTGCTCGTGAGTACTTTGGTATTAGAGAAATGGTTGGTATTGCTTCAGATGTTAGAAATGATGGATTTTCACGGGATGTCATTCTGCATATGAATACAATTAACTCCTATCTATTACAACTTCGAAAAATCGCTATTTGCGAACTAACCAAAAAAGCTTGGGTTCCGGTTATTAGTCAATCTTCAACAACCATCCATTAACCCCGCTTTTAGGCAAAATGTTCATTTTTCATCATCTCCAAGCTACTTTTCCTTTTCTGATTCATTAGCCACAAAGAAATAAACGCGAGCGCAGCCACAAAACATAAGTAATACGCAGGCATAATGGGGTTGTCAAATTTCTTATAGAAATAGCTCATCATAAAGGGTCCCGTTCCACCAAGTAAAGAAATCCCTAGGCTGTGAGAAAATGATGCCCCTGTTGCCCTATGAGATGAAGGAAATGTTGTTGCTAAAAACGCTGGAAATGCTCCAGAAAAGGATCCAGTGAGGATAGACATCATTGCGATAGAAATATATACCAGACGAATATCTCCATATGAAATTATTTTAAATGCTAAAATGCTAAGGACAAACATCAGCAATACAGAGATCTTTAAGATCGCCCCACGTCTCATCTTATCGGAGAAATAGCCAGCTATAGGAGCTGCTACAATTGCCACAATTGTGCAGCATGTCGTAATAGATAAAGCCTGATGTAATCCCAACCCCCTATGTGACTGCAAGAAAGCGGACAGGAATCCAAAAATCATATAAGAAGACAATCCAAGATATCCAGAAAGAATTGTACAGCCAAGAAAGTCACCAAATTGGCTTTTTAAGTTAACCAAAGGGTACTTCTCTGGTCGCTTCGGCGCCCTGTTATCCATACTGCTTCTTAAATAAACGGTAAGCCCACCAATTAAGCAGCCACTTAATATAAATGGTAGCCTCCATCTTATTTCGGGAAGGGATTCAACGGTATAACCTTTAGACAAAATAGAGATTAAAAGCCCCCCGCACCACATTCCTAAGCCTGCAGCAACCACTGTTAAACTGCCGTAAAACCCAAGTCTCTTTTTAGCATCTCCTAAGCTAAAGTAGACAGATGGCCCTGTATACTCTGGGGCAATTGCAAAGCCTTGCATAAGCCTTGCAAAAATTAACCCCAATGGCGCCAATATCCCTATTGCATTGTAGCCTGGGATCAATCCTATCCCTATTGTTGCCAACCCCATCATTATCATTGATAGGGTTAGAGTTAGCTTAAGACCAACTTTGTCAGAAAAATGCCCAAAAACAATCGAACCTATAGGCCTTGCTATAAAGCTGCAAGCAAAAACTCCCCAACTTAATAAGAGAGCTGTAGAAGGATCAAATGTTGGAAAAAAACGATGAGCAATTATTGTTGATACAGCAGAATATAAAGCAAAATCAAAAAACTCTAGGAAAATACCCAATCCACCAGAAACTAAAAACCTTGTCTGACTATTCATGGGCAAACTCCAACTCCTTTGACCCTGGAACTACTGTAAAAGCACTCCTAAAACTAGAGGATTACCATAAAGAGAATCGAACCAAATAAAAAGTGTAACTACAACTACGGTTGTTCAACAAATATCTTTGTATTTAGGAATTACTATCCGCTATCAAAAAGTATCCAATAACATCAAAATGAGTGGGTTAGATATTCACTATGTGACATATTTGTGAAGTAGACTTTGAAAATAACCACGTAATAAATAAACTCACGCAATCCAAGCTTAAATTTCTAAAATACACCAACGGCTTAAATATCTCTGCCCAGAATAGAAGCATTGCCCCGGAAGTCACTTCCGCTCTATCCAATCCTCTTTTGAGACACCTTGCCTTCAGTCAAGCCATCGAACCGGAAGCCACTTCCGCCCTATCCAATCCTCTTGCTGGAGACCTCTTACCTTCAGTGAACCCTCGAACCGGAAGTCACTTCCGCCCTATCCAATTCTCTTGTTGGAGACCTCTTACCTTCAGTCGAACCCTCGAACCGGAAGTCTCTTCCGCTCCATTCAACCCACTT
>TARA_R110002110_G_scaffold213154_3_pt1 | contig 56256 bp, 44 predicted proteins | sample TARA_R110002110 | Tara Oceans TARA_R110002110 (sample SAMEA4397330) | marine metagenome | biome: Polar Biome; feature: [SRF] surface water layer (ENVO:00010504); material: water (ENVO:00002006), including particulate matter (ENVO:01000060) such as... | depth 5 m | reverse complement strand
CTTCATACCAGGGGAATATGCCGCGCCGGTAGGCCGCCAGCAGCCGCTCGGGCGAGAGGCCGCCGCCGGCTGCCAGCAGGCCGTTGGGATAATCCAGGGCCAGGGTGGTAGGCGGAAACTCCTGCCCCGGCGCCAGGCGGACAATCCCTGCCATGGGCTCAAGCCAGGTTGTCGAGGTACTTTTCCGCGTCCAGCGCCGCCATGCAGCCGAAGCCCGCCGAGGTGACGGCCTGGCGATAGACGTGGTCGCCCACATCGCCGGCGGCAAACACGCCGGCCACGCTGGTCGCCGTGGCGTTGCCCTCGATGCCGCTGTTGATGGTGATGTAGCCATCTTTCATTGCCAGTTGGCCCTGGAACATGTCGGTATTGGGCTTGTGGCCAATGGCGATGAATACGCCGGCGAGGTCGATCTCGGTGGTGTCGTCGGCCAGAGTGGACTTGACCCGCATGCCGGTGACGCCGCTGGCGTCGCCCAGCACCTCATCCAGGGTATGGTTCCAGAGAATCCGCACCTTGCCTTCCTGTTCGCGCTTGAACAGGCGATCCTGCAGCACCTTTTCCGCCCGCAGGCTGTCGCGGCGATGCACCAGTGTCACCTCGGAGGCAATATTGGCGAGATACAGCGCTTCTTCCACCGCGGTATTGCCGCCGCCGATCACCGCCACCTTCTGGTTGCGGTAGAAAAAGCCGTCGCAGGTGGCGCAGGCGCTGACGCCCTTGCCCATGAAGGCCTCCTCGCTGGGCAGGCCCAGGTACTGGGCGGAGGCGCCGGTGGCGATGATCAGGGCGTCGCAGCTGTAGCGATTGCTGCCAGTGAGCTGGAAAGGGCGCACCGAGAGATCCACGACGTCGATATGGTCAAAAACCACCGCGGTTTCGAAGCGCTCCACATGGGCCTGCATCTGCTGCATCAGCTCCGGGCCCTGCAGTTCCGCGTGGCCACCGGGCCAGTTCTCGACTTCGGTGGTGGTGGTGAGCTGCCCGCCCTGCTGCATGCCCGTGATCACCACTGGCTTCAGGTTGGCCCGCGCGGCGTAGACGGCGGCGGTATAACCCGCGGGGCCGGAGCCCAGAATGATCAGGGGGTGGTGTTGGACGTCGCTCATAGTGGTCATTTCCCGGTTGCTGGTGTTAAATGAGGTGCTCGTGTCGGCCAGGCAGGCCGCTGACCCCGGGAGTTAATGGGGGCACGCTATGGTAATGTAAAGCCCGCCTGTCGGCAAAGGCGAGGCCATTTCTAAATATCCGTTATAAGCTTTTGAATATCATCATAAAATAAGTCACAATTGCCGAAGTAATTTGCGCGGCACTGGCTTTTCGCCAGCGTGCACAAGGGGATAGCAAGGCGTGCCGGAAAAAACCCGCAACGACACTGTACTGGGCCCGCGACTGCGCGAGGGGGCTTTTATTGCCGTTGGCGCCATCTGCCTGTACCTGTTGCTGGCGCTGACCACCTACAGCCCCCAGGATCCGGGCTGGTCGGCGACCGGCGTCGGCACCCGTATCGCCAACGCCGGTGGTCCCACTGGCGCCTGGGTCGCGGACGTCGCCTTCTCGCTGGTGGGTTACGCGGCGTACCTGTTTCCGCTGCTGCTGGCCTACCGCGCCCTGATCATCCTCCGCGAGCGTCACAGCCACAAGGCCTTTGACTGGGTCACCTTCAGTATCCGCGGCCTGGGCCTGGTGCTGGTGATGATCGCCGGAACGGCGCTGGCCGCGATGAATGACAGCGGCAATTCCGGCCTGCCCCAGGGCGCCGGCGGCATTCTCGGCCAGGCGATCGGCGATGCCTTTACCGCAGCCTTCAGTGCCATCGGCAGCCGGCTGATCCTGCTCGCTGTGTTCCTGTTCGGCATGACCATCTTTACCGACCTCAGCTGGCTGAAGCTGAGCGAGCGCCTCGGGCGCTGGAGCCTGGGGCTCTACGGGCGCCTGCAGCGCTGGTTCATCGCCACCTTCGACCGGATCCGGGACCGCCGCGAGCGGGAGAAGGCACTGGAGGCGCGCAAGGCGGTCATCGAGGAGCACGTGGAGCGCAGTAAGCAGCGCAAGCCACCGAAGATCAAGCCCTTCACGCCCAAGGTAGAGAAGAGCGAACGGGTCGAGAAAGAGAAACAACAGGTGTTGTTCGACGCCCCGGTAACCGGCGAGCTGCCAGCCCTGGGGCTGCTGGATGCGCAGATCAAGGATCCTGACAAGGGCTTCTCCGAGGAGGCGCTCTCGGGCATGTCGCGACTGCTGGAATTGAAGCTGGCGGATTTCGGTATCAGCGCCGAGGTAGTGGCGGTGTACCCCGGGCCGGTAATCACCCGCTTCGAGATCCAGCCGGCCGCGGGAGTGAAGGTGTCGCGTATTTCCAACCTGGCCAAGGACCTGGCGCGCTCGCTGGCAGTGATCAGTGTACGGGTGGTCGAGGTGATCCCCGGCAAGTCGGTGGTGGGCATTGAAATCCCCAATGAGGACCGGGAGATCGTCAATTTCCGCGAGGTACTGTCATCACGGGCTTTCGACCACTCCAAGTCCCCGCTGACCCTGGCCCTGGGCCACGACATCTCCGGTGAACCGGTGGTCGCGGACCTGGCGAAGATGCCGCATCTGCTGGTGGCGGGCACCACTGGCTCGGGCAAATCCGTAGGCGTCAACGCCATGCTCCTGAGCCTGTTGTACAAGTCCACCCCCGCGGAAGTGCGGCTGATGATGGTGGACCCGAAAATGCTGGAACTGTCGGTCTACGACGGCATTCCGCACCTGCTGACCCCGGTCATCACCGACATGAAGGACGCCGCCAACGGCCTGCGCTGGTGCGTGGCGGAAATGGAGCGCCGCTACAAGCTGATGGCGCACCTGGGCGTGCGCAACCTGGCGGGTTACAACCGCAAGATTGCCGACGCGATCAAGGAGGGCAAGCCGATAGTGGATCCGACCTGGAAGCCGGACCCCCTGTTTGCGGTCACCGACGAGGAGCAGGTGGCGCCAGCACTGGAACACTTGCCGTCGATTGTCGTGGTGATCGACGAGTTCGCCGACATGATGATGATCGTCGGCAAGAAGGTCGAGGAGCTGATTGCGCGTATCGCCCAGAAGGCGCGGGCGGCGGGCATCCACCTGATCCTGGCCACCCAGCGCCCTTCGGTCGACGTCATTACCGGTCTGATCAAGGCCAACATCCCCACCCGGATCGCTTTCCAGGTGTCATCCAAGATTGACTCCCGCACCATCCTCGACCAGGGCGGGGCGGAACAGTTGCTGGGCCACGGCGACATGCTCTACCTGCCGCCGGGCTCGGGGCTGCCGACCCGGGTCCACGGCGCTTTCTGCTCGGACGAGGAGGTGCACCGGGTGGTCGCGGACTGGAAACGGCGCGGGCAACCGAAATATATCGACGGCCTGCTCGACGAGGGCAGCACTACGCCGGTTACCGCCGGGGAACTCCAGGCCAGTAATGGTGACGAAGATCCCGAGAGTGACAATCTCTACGACGAGGCAGTGCACTACGTGACCCAGAGCCGCCGCGCCTCCATTTCCTCGGTCCAGCGCAAGCTGCGCATTGGTTACAACCGCGCGGCGCGCCTGATCGAGGCCATGGAGCAGGCGGGCGTGGTCAGCGAGATGAGCAGCAACGGCCAGCGTGAAGTGCTGGCGCCGCCACCGCCAGAGTAACTGCAGCAGTTTCCATCAATGTCCCCGCACACAGGAAAACCGCCGTGCCCCATGCCCTGATCCGTCTCCATCTGCGCGCCAGCCTGGCTGCGGGTGTTGTGCTCTGCCTGCTGCTGGCGCCCGCCCTGCGGGCCGAGCCCGTCGACGAACTGCTGCAGGCCCTGCAGGGCATTGAGCGCCTGCAAGGTGCGTTCCACCAGCGTCAGTACGCCCCCGATGGCAGCGTCAGCGCCGAGTCCGCGGGCCACTTCAAGCTACTGCGACCCGGCTACTTCGCCTGGGAGATCAACAGCCCGGACAGCCAGCTGATTGTCGCCAACCCCGAGTATCTGTGGCATCACGACCGCGACCTGGAAACCGTGACCCGGCGCCCCGTGGCCGGCAGCGAAGCCATGACGCCGTTGCAGGTGCTGGGCGGTGACGGCGAGGCCCTGCGCCGGGACTATGCGGTCAGCCGGGACGCCGACGGCCGTTTCGTGCTGCAGCCGCACAATCCGGATGCCGGTTTCCTGCAATTGGCCCTGACCATTGACGGCGCCGAAGTTCGCGGCATGGAGGTGCTGGATAACCTCAACCAGCAGGTGGTGATCGAGTTCACTGCCCTGGACACGACCAGTCCGCTGGCGCCGATGGACTTTGACTTCAGCCCACCGCCCGATGCGGACCTGCTCTACAATGAAGAATAATGTAGGAGCCCGCTCCGCGGGCGATCGCGCGGGGACCGCGCTCCCACCACCACGCCGTGCCGCGCCAGATAATGTAGGAGCCCGCTGGCCCAGGCCACCCTCTCTGGCCGCTGCGCGGCCATTCACCTTGTCCGCGGGCGATCGCGCAGGCATGTCATGAGCACCGACCTGTTCAGCGACGTGCCAGACCCGGGTTACCAGCCCCTGGCTGCGCGCCTGCGTCCGCTGATACTGGAAGAATTTGCCGGCCAGAGTCACCTGCTGGGGCCCGGCAAGCCCCTGCGCCAGGCGATAGAACGGCAACAGCTGCACTCGATGATCTTCTGGGGCCCGCCCGGCGTGGGCAAGACCACGCTGGCAAGGATTGTTGCTGCCGCCGGTAATGCCCAGTTCCTGCAGCTTTCGGCGGTGCTGTCCGGGGTCAGGGAGATCCGCGAAGCCATCGCCCAGGCCCGGCAACACCGGGCGGCGGGCCGCGACACCGTGCTGTTTGTCGACGAGGTACACCGCTTCAACAAGTCCCAGCAGGACGCTTTCCTGCCGCATGTGGAAGACGGCACGGTGATTTTTATTGGCGCCACCACGGAAAATCCATCGTTCGAACTCAACAATGCACTGCTGTCCCGCTCCCGGGTCTACAAGCTCCGCCCGCTGGAAGAGGAAGGACTGCTGGGAGTCCTGCAGCGCGGCCTGGCCGCACTGGAACCGGCAGTGACCGCAAGCGCGGACTGCCTGCGCCAGATTGCCACCCAGGCCGACGGCGATGCCCGCCGCGCCCTGAATCTGCTGGAGCTGGCGGCGGACCTGGCGGAGGAGGGTGGGGCCGGGCGCGAGATCACCGCGGCGACCCTGGCGGAAGTACTGCAGGCCTCACTGCGCCGGTTCGACAAGGGCGGCGACCTCTTCTACGACCAGATCAGTGCGCTGCACAAGGCAGTGCGCGGTTCCTCCCCGGACGCCGCCCTGTACTGGCTGTGCCGCATGCTCGATGGCGGCTGTGACCCGCTGTACCTGGCCCGCCGCGTGGTGCGCATGGCCAGCGAGGATATCGGCAATGCCGACCCGCGGGCCCTGGGGCTGTGCCTGGACGCGTGGCAGGTACAGGAACGCCTGGGCAGCCCGGAGGGCGAACTGGCCATCGCCCAGGCCGTGGTCTACCTGGCCTGCGCGCCTAAGAGCAACGCGGTGTACAGCGCGTTCAAGGCTGCGATGGCGGATGTAGGCGCCCATGGCAGCGACGAGGTGCCGCTGCACCTGCGCAACGCACCCACGGCACTGATGCAGGCCGAGGGCCACGGCGACGACTACCGCTATGCCCACGATGAGGAGGAGGGCTATGCCGCGGGCGAAAATTACTTCCCCGAGGCCCTGCGCGAGCGCCACTACTATGCGCCGGTCGATCGCGGCCTGGAGCAGAAAATCCGTGCCAAGCTGGACTATTTGCGCCAGCGCGACCGCGACAGTCCACGCCAGCGCTATCCCTGACCTGCTGCCTTTCAGCGACAAAATCAGTACAATGCGCTCCTTCTGAGCGGCCGCCATGACAAGCCCATGCAATACCTGTTGTTCATAGCCCTCGGTGGCGCCACCGGCTCGGTATCGCGCTACCTGCTGGCGCAGTGGACCCAGGCCCAATGGCAGGGTGTGTTTCCGCTGGGGACGCTGCTGGTCAATTTCGCGGGCTCCTTCAGCATCGGCGTGATTTTCGTGTTGCTGGAGAGACAGATATTGCACCCGGACTGGCGCGGGGTGCTGATGGTGGGATTCCTCGGCGCATTTACCACCTTTTCCACCTTCTCCCTGGAAGCGATTACGCTCTGGGAATCGGGCCACGCGGGCCAGGCCCTGGGCTATATGCTGGCCAGTGTGGTGCTCTGTGTGGCTGGCGCCGGCGCTGCCATTACCCTGACCCGCGCACTGCTGTAGGCGCCGGGCAAACCGAACAACAGGACAGACACGATGTTGGATATCAAGACAGTGCGCCAGGATCCGGAAGCCGTCGCCGCGCAACTCGCCCGCCGCGGCTTCGAGTTTGACGTGGCCGCCTTTCAGGCGCTGGACGCACGCCGCAAGCAGGCGGACACGGACAGCCAGGCGCTGCTCGCGGAACGGAAAAGCGCCTCGAAAAAAATCGGCCAGCTGGTCGGAGAGGGCATGAGCGTTGACACCGCCAAGGCCCAGGTCAACGAGATTCTGGAGAAAATCGCCGCCCAGCTCGACGACCTCACGGACCAGGCAAAGCGCGTACAGGCGGAACTCGACGAGCTGTTGTCAGGCGTTCCCAACCTGCTGGCGACGGACGTCCCCGACGGCAAGGGCGAAGACGAGAATGTGGAACTGGCGCGCTGGGGCGAGCCGCGTCGCTTTGACTTCCCGGTGCTGGATCACGTGGCGCTGGGGGAGAAGCTGCAGCAGCTGGACGCCGAGACCGGGGGCAAGATTACCGGCTCGCGCTTTACCGTCATGTACGGCCCCCTGGCACGGCTGCACCGGGCCCTGATCCAGTTCATGCTCAACCTGCACACCGGCGAGCACGGCTACCGGGAGATCTACGTGCCCTATATCGTCAACCGGGAGTCCCTGCACGGTACCGGCCAGTTGCCCAAGTTCGCCGAAGACCTGTTCAAGCTGGAAGGGGAGCAGGACTATTACCTGATCCCGACGGCCGAGGTGCCAGTCACCAACGTCGCCCGCGACCGTATCTTCGAGGATGCGGAACTGGGTGCAGAGGGTGTCCGGTTCGCCTGCCACAGCCCCTGTTTCCGCAGCGAAGCCGGTAGCTATGGCCGCGACACCCGCGGCATGATTCGCCAGCACCAGTTCGAGAAGGTGGAACTGGTGCAGTTGGTGCGTCCCCGGCAGTCCGACGCCGCCCTGGAGGCCCTGACCGGCCACGCCGAGCGGGTATTGCAGCTGCTGGAGTTGCCCTACCGCAAAATGGCACTGTGCGCCGGTGACACCGGCTTTTCCGCCCACCGCACCTACGATCTGGAAGTGTGGCTGCCAGCCCAGGAGACCTATCGGGAAATTTCCTCCTGCAGCAACTTTGGCGACTTCCAGGCCCGGCGCATGCAGGCGCGCTGGCGCAACGCCGAGACCGGTAAACCCGAACTGCTGCACACGATCAACGGCTCCGGACTCGCGGTCGGCCGCACCCTGGTGGCAATCCTGGAAAACTGCCAACAGGCAGATGGTTCGGTGACGGTGCCCTCGGTACTGGCGCCCTACATGGGCGGCCTGACGACGCTGTAGCATGGAAACCCTGCCGCTGTTCCTCAAGCTCGATGGTGTCCCGGTGTTGTTGGTGGGCGGCGGCGAGATCGGCACCCGCAAGGCGCGCCTGCTGGCGGCAGCGGGGGCGCTGATCACGGTGGTGGCGCCAGCCATCAGTGATGAGCTGGCAGCGCTATTGAGTCTGCCGCAAGGCGTACAGCCGGATGATCGTGCCCACCACCGCTGGATGCGCGGCCCCTATACCGGGCCAGAGCAACTGCAGGGCGCACGCCTGGTGGTGGTCGCCACCCCCGACCGGGCACTCAATGCGGAGATTTCCGCCGCTGCCAGGGCCGCCGGTATTCTGGTCAATGTGGTGGACTCGCCGGAACTGTGCAGCTTCATCTTCCCCGCGATCGTGGATCGCTCGCCCCTGGTCATCGCGATCGGCAGCAACGGCGGCAGCCCGGTGCTGGCGCGGCAGGTGCGCCGGCGCATCGAGGCCATGGTCCCCGCCGCCTACGGCAGACTGGCGCAGTTTGCCCGCAGCCTGCGCTCGACCGTGGCCCGGGCGCTGCCGGATGTAGAACACCGGCGCCGGTTCTGGGAGCAGGTCATTGACGGCCCCATTGCCGGCAAGGTGCTCGCAGGCAGGGAAGGGGAGGCGCGAGCATCTCTGGAGCAGCTGCTCGCACTGCAGCAGCGCAACCCGAAAAGCCTGAACCAGGGCGAGGTCTACCTCATCGGCGCAGGCCCGGGAGATCCGGACCTGATGACCTTCAAGGCGCTGCGGCTGCTGCAGGCAGCGGATGTGGTGCTGTACGACCGGCTGGTCAACCCGGCGATTATCGACCTGGCGCGGCGGGATGCGGAGCGCATCTATGTCGGCAAGCAGCGCTCGCAACACAGCGTGCCGCAGCCGGATATCAATCAGCAGCTGCTGGACCTGGCGCGGCAGGGCAGGCGGGTAGCACGCCTGAAGGGTGGCGACCCCTTCATTTTTGGCCGCGGCGGTGAAGAGATCGAGCTGCTGGCCCGGCACCACATTCCCTTCCAGGTGGTACCCGGGATCACCGCCGCCAGCGGCGCCGCCTGCTACGCGGGAATTCCGCTCACGCACCGCAATCATGCCCAGTCCGTGCGCTTTGTCGCCGGGCACCTCAAGGACAACCGGCTACAGCACCGCTGGGATGAATTCCAGGCGCCCAGCGAAACCCTGGTGTTCTATATGGGATTGGCGGGCCTGGAGGAGATCTGCTCGCAGCTGGTCGCCCACGGGCGTGATCCGGACACCCCGGTGGCGGTGATAGAGCGGGCGACGTTACCCGAGCAGAGAGTGTTGACGGGCAGCCTGGCAAGTATTGCCGGCATCGTGGCGGAGTCCAGACCCTCTGCCCACACCCTGATTATCGTGGGCGACGTGGTGCGCCTGCAGGGAGATCTGGACTGGTTCGGTGCAGCAGACCAGGGCTCAGGTTCGGCGCCAGACCAGTAGCCGGTTATTGGCCGGCATGGCGTTGTCTGCAGCCAGGGTAAAGCCCGACAGGGCCGCCAGGTCCAACAGATCCTCGATATCCCTGATACCCATGTGCGCTGCGCGGCTGCGAAGATGCTGATCAAATGCCCGGTTGCTGTCGCTGGTGAAGCTTCCCCCATAGTTGAAAGGGCCGTAGAGGCAGAACGGGGCGCCCTCCGGCAGGATGGCGGCGAGCCCGTGGAACATGGCTTGCACTTCCGGCCAGCCCATGATGTGCGCCGTGTTGGCAGAGAAGGCGGCATCGGCGGCCACCAGCGGCCAGTTGCTGGCCGCGACATCCAGTGCCAGCGGTGGCAGGACATTGGCCAGAGCCGCCTCGCGCAAACGCTCCTCGCAATCAGCGACCGATGGGTGATTGGTGGGCTGCCACTGCAGGTGCGGTAGCTGCGTCGCCAAATATTCGGCATGCTGCCCGGTACCGCTGCCAATCTCCAGGACCAGTCCCGGCTCGACAAGAATGTCCCGCAGGCATTCAAGGATGGGCTGTTTGTTGTTCTCACACGCCTGGGAGTAGGGTTTCATCGGTCACCTGTGGAGGAGCGTATTGGCGGCGGTTCACGCCAGCCTCAGGTTAACATGTCGCACAGCTGATTCCTCAGCCTGGTGACGCATGGTGCCGGAGCAAGTACAGGCCCAGAGCGACACCGGCAGCGGCACCGGCGGCGTCAGCGACGACGTCCCAGACATCCGCGCTGCGCCCGGGAATGGCCCCCTGCAACCATTCGGTACTGCCCCCCAAGGCCAGCAGGCCGAGGAAGAAGGGCAGGATCTGCAGGTTTCGGGTCAGCCAGCCGAGGACGATAAAATAGCCGCAGACCGCAAACATCCCGGCGTGCATCAGCTTGTCGACATGCGAATAACCGCTAACTGTCGCGCCTTGCGGCCAGGGCAGCCAACTGGTCAACAACGCCAGCTGCTCCCCGGTCAGCAGCAGTGCAAGCACAGTCCCCGACAACGCGAGCGCCGAGAAGATCCGGTAACGGAGGCGTGGCAAGGGCGTGCAACCCTACAGCGGTCGACGATCGAACCGGGGAAACCCCGGCAAATCATCCGACATGACTGGAAAAATGGATTGCCGGGCGGGCACCAGCTCGTCGGCAAAGCTACGGTAAATGGCCGTTCGCAGTGCGCCCGCTGTACTGTAGCCCGTGCCGGCCGCCAGCTCATCAAGGATCGACCGCACCCGACTGGTGGAGATGCCATGTTCAGCGGCTATCTGGTGCAGGGGATTGCCACTGATGAAATCCTCGAATAACTGCAGGGTCTGCAGGGTCCAGCGGGCCCCAAGGGAGTCGGTGATGTGCCCGTCCTGGTCGGCACGGACCAGGCTGCGATTGAAGGGGTCCTCGATATTGGCCAGGTAGACGACATAACCAGCCGCCAGCTTCACCACATTCAGGACTCCCCGAAACATGCGTCCGGCGGGGGTCAACAGCCAGACCCAGGCGGTGGCATTGCCGTACAGTCTGGCGGCATCCTCCAGCAGACCACCAACGGGATCCTTCTGCATGGGCCTGGTCCTGCGCCAGCCTGCGGGCAGCACCACGGCCATGTCCTCGCGCTGGGCCAGCTCCGACAGGGTCTTGCCCCGCGCCTGCTCCATGGTCACACCATTCAGGCGCAGGCCCGCGGGCGACATCGACAGTATGCGCAGGTCTTCGTCCAGCCGGGTGACCGGCATCAATTCCCCCAACCCCTCAGCCCAATCCATGGTTAGCTCCACCCTGTCGAGAATACCTAGTCCTCTTGCCCGCCTCTTGGGCTGTGCTGGGCAAAGCGCTGTTGCCGCAGGAGGAGGGCATCCACCAGGACATTGCCCGCTTCCGTCAACAGGACATCCGGGCGCTTGTCAACGGAGTCGACGGCGCCCTCATCAATCTCTTCGTCTTCCTCGAGGAAGTCATCCTCCAGGTCTGTGAGCAGCTCCTCGCCAAGCGCGGCGCGGCGCCGATTCTCGATGGCAAGGGCCTTGCGCTCCTGTTCTTCACGCATCGCGATGCGGGTCTCTTCATTGAGCGGCAGGGTCTTGATGGCGCGGGCTTCCTCCGCCAGTTCGACCTGCTCCTCAAGGAACACGAACTCCGGGTTCTGGTGGCTGCGACTACGGAACAGCCGGGTGATCTCGGGGATCACCGAGGCAATGTCGTCGTAGCGACGGTGCCGCACCGGGTTGATCTGGTCCCAGCTCAAGGCGTGATCCAGCGCGCTTTCGCCGATCTGGTCCGGATCGAAGAGAGAGGGAAACAGTACATCCGGAACCACGCCACGATGCTGGGTGCTATCGCCGGAAATCCGGTAGAACTTGGACTCGGTCAATTTCAGCTGCCCCTCGGTCAGGGGCACCATGGTCTGCACGGTACCCTTGCCGAAGGAGCGGTCACCGACAATGATGCCGCGCTGGTAATCCTGAATGGCGCCGGCAAAGATTTCCGAGGCGGATGCGCTGAGCCGGTTGATCAGTACAACCAGCGGGCCATCGTAGTAGGGCGTGCGCGCCCGCTTGCCATCGCGCCAGACGCGACGTGAGGAGTGGCGGATCTGCACCGTCGGTCCGTACTCGATGAACAGGCCGGTCAGCTCATTGGCCTCCTGCAGGGAGCCACCGCCGTTGTGGCGCAGGTCCATGACGATGCCGTCAACTCCCTCCTCCTGCAGCTCGTCGAGCAATTTGCGCACATCGCGAGTGGTACTCTTGTAGTCATCGTCACCACGGCGCATGGCATCAAAGTCGATGTAGAAAGCCGGGATATCGATGACACCGATTTTCATCATATCGTCGCCCGCGGGTACCTCGAGTATCTCCTTCTGCGCCGACTGCTCCTCGAGCTTGACCTGATTGCGGACAATGGTGATTTCCCGGCGGATATCGGTGGCGGGGGACTTGGCCGGAATCACCTGCAGGCGCACGGTGGAGCCTTTGGGGCCGCGGATCAGTTCCACCACCTCGTCCAGGCGCCAGCCGACCACATCCTCGAAATCGCCATCCTCGCCCTGGGCAACGGCGGTAATCCGGTCCGAGGGGCGCAACTCGCCCTGTTTGTCCGCGGGGCCCGCCGCTACCAGGCGCGCCACCTTGGTGTATTCGTCTTCTATTTGCAGTACTGCGCCAATGCCCTCCAGGGACAGACTCATGTTGATGTTGAAGTTCTCGGAGCGGCGCGGGGACAGATAGTTGGTGTGGGGGTCATAGAGCTCGGTCAGGGCGTTGGCGTAAATCTGGAAGACATCCTGATGGTTGTACTGTTTGACCCGCTTGAGCTGATTGCTGTAGCGCTTGACCAGCGTCGGCACGATCTCCTGCTCATCCTTCTCCGCAAGGCGCAGGCTCAAGACCTGGTTCTTCAGATGCCGGCGCCAGCGATCATCGAGCTCGGTATCATCCGCGGCCCAGGGGCGGGACTTGCCGTCGAGTAGGTAGTCCTCGTCGGCGGTAAAATCCATTTCCGCGACCGTGGTCTCAAGCGTGTCCACGATGGTCGAGAGCCGCGCCTCAAGGCGCTTCTGGAAGCGGTTGAAGATGGCAAAACCCGCTTCCAGGTTTCCCGCATGCAGCTCTTCATCCATGCTCTGCCGGTAGCGCTCGAACTCCGCCAGATCGGTGGCGGTGAAAAACATCCTGCCGCCATCGAGGCTGTCGATGTAATTGTCCAGGTGCATGGACGACAGGTGATCATCGTATTTGAGTTTGGCGTAGTGGCGCTGTTCCAACTGCTCTATCAGCTCGACCACGGTTTCCCGCTGGCTGTCGGTATAGGTGATATAGCTGAAGGCGGGGACGGAGGCGGTGGCCAGCACCAGCGCACCGACAAGGGTAACGAGGGCTGCAGGCAGCCAGCCCCGGCGGTTGGCTGGGCGTACAATGGCTGTGGTCAATGAAAGTACCTCCGCTTGTTATCACGATCCAGTGTAACGCGCCATCGTCGCTGCTCCAATAAGTGATCGCAGCGATCGCGCAATTCAGTCAGACTACTTCGGCGGGGATACGTTCCCCCCGCAGTACTCTGGCTTGCCGGGGTTCGAGTTAGTGTAATATTGCCTTTTAGCTACAGGACAGCCACATTTGACGCCATGCTACCCGTAGCAATCACCAATTCGCTGATCTTCTGGGGTGCCCTGCTGGCGCTGCTGTGCGTCGTGGCGAGCGGGCTGTCGCGGCGGGTGGGCGCCCCGGTACTGCTGGTATTCCTGGTACTGGGCATGCTGGCCGGAGAGGAGGGCGTCGGCGGCATCCGCTTCGACAACGTCAGCCAGGCTTTCCTGTTCGGTAGCCTGGCGCTGGCCATCATCATCTTCGACGGCGGCCAGGGTGCACGCAAGGACACTTTCCGGGTCAGTCTCGGCCCCGCCCTGTCCCTGGCCACTGTGGGTGTTCTGGTCACCGCCGGTATCACCGGCCTGGCCGCGAAACTAGTCTTGAACCTGCCCTGGCTCGAGGCCATGCTCATAGGCGCCATCGTTGGCTCCACCGATGCAGCGGCGGTGTTCGGCCTGCTGCGATCAGCGGGCCTCCAGCTCAAGGAGCGAACCAGCGCCACGCTGGAGATCGAGTCCGGCAGCAACGATCCGATGGCCATTTTCCTGACCATCACCCTGGTGGAGCTGCTGGTGCTGCGCGCCGCCAATCCCGGCCTCGAGATTCTCGGAGCCTTTGCCGAACAGATGGGCCTGGGCCTCGCGATCGGCTTTGCCGGCGGCTATTTGCTGGTACTGTTGCTCAAGCGCCTGGTGCTGCCGGTGTCCATGTACCCGCTGCTGGCGCTGGCGGGAGGCATGAGCGTGTTCGGCATCAGCAACCTGTGGGGCGGCAGCGGCTTCCTGGCGATCTATCTGGTGGGAATACTGGTCGGCAACGCCTCCTTGCCCCACGCCAAGGACATTCGCCGTTTTCACGACGGCATCGCCTGGCTGGCGCAGATAGGCATGTTCCTGATGCTGGGGCTGCTGATTACGCCCAGCAGCCTGATACCCCTGGTGCTGCCCGGCCTTGGCATCGCGCTGGCCCTGATCCTGGTGGCGCGCCCGCTGGCGGTACTGCTGTCCCTGCTGCCATTCCACTTCCCCTGGCGGGAGCAGGTCTTCATCAGCTGGTGCGGCCTGCGCGGCGCCGTACCCATTATCCTCGCGCTGTTTCCCTCCCTGGCGGGCCTGGAGCTGGCGGATACCTTCTTCGAACTGGCTTTTTTCGTGGTGCTCGTGTCGCTGATGCTGCAGGGCTGGACTATCGCCCCCATCGCTCGCTGGCTGGGTATCGAGGTACCACCGGTGCTGGAGGAACCCGAGCACCTGGTATTGAAAATACCGGATGACCAGGAAAAGGAGCTGCTGGTGTATCGGGCGGTGGTCGGCAGCCCGGCCATCGGCACCCAGGTGGCGCGGCTGCCACTCTCCGGGGGCGCCCAGCTGGTGGGGCTGGTACGCCAGGGGGTACTGGTGCAGGAATGGCAGCAGCAGACGATACAGGACGCGGATCACGTCATGGTACTGGGGACCGACGGCGGCACTCCGGCGCTGGCGCGGCTGTTTACCCCGACCGCGAGCCGCACTGACCGCGAGCGCGAGGTTGCGGATTTCTTTGGCAGCTTCGTACTCAAGCCCGACGCGCGTCTCGCGGACCTGTCGCAGATGTACGGCTTCGAAGTACCCGAGCCGCTGCGCGCCCTGACCGTGGCCGAGTTCATCAACCGCCAGTTCCACCAGAAGCCGGTGGTCGGTGACCGGGTCTCCCTGGGGCACGTGCAGTTCGTGGTGAAGAAACTCGACGGCGAGCGCATTGCCACCGTCGGCTTGAAGCTGGGCTGAGTCACCCCGCTACTGCGTCCGTGGCGATAATCTCGATACCCGCAAGCGCCTGCGCGTAGCCTTTTTTCCGCTCCAGTTCCATGCCCCGCAGGATCTGGATGCGCTGGGCCTGGGGCGAGCCGGCCCCGTGCAGGGACTCGGTCAGGTAACCCACTGCGTTGCGACCCAGAGTCATGTTCTCGATCAGGCGCAGCATGCGGGTGCGGCTTTCGACCGGTATATCCGGCCGGCCCTGGAAATATTTGCGCAGCATTGGACCGGTCTCTTCCTGCTCGAAATCCGCCTGCGAGGGCAGGGTGACCATCAGGCCACCCGCCAGGTCCTGGGCCAGGCGGGAAATCTCGTAGGGAAAGCGGGTGACGTTGTGCTTGCAGACGTTGGCCAGCATTTCGTCGTTCATATAGATCCCGGAAGCCAGCGGCTGTGCCTCGTGGGAGGAGGCAATGGCGGAGGAGTAGATGGTCTCGTTGAGGTGGGTCATTTCCACCAGCTTGTCCTTGATATGGCTGGCAGCGTCGGCGCCGTTGTACTCGGCAATGGCAGCCGCGGCGCCCACCATCACGTCCCCGAGCCCGGTCTTGCAGACATAGCTGGCGCGATGGTAGGCGGTGAATCGCGCCACCATCGGCTGCGCGAACTCGTATTCCCCGTCCATCAGCACGTGCTCCCAGGGGATGAACACATTGTCAAACACCACCAGGGTCTCCTGGCCGCCGTAGCGGGCATTGCCCTTGTCGATATCGCCTTCCTCCAGGGCGCGGGTGTCGCATGACTGCCGCCCGTAGATATAGGTCAGGCCCTCGGCATCGCCGGGCACCATCCCCACCACCGCGTAGTCCCGATCTGCCGCGGTCATGTTCATGGTCGGCATGATGCAGATCCAGTGACTGTTGAGGCCACCCGTCATGTGGGCCTTGGCCCCGGTGACGTAGAGACCGCGTTCATTGCGTGCGGTGACATGCAGAAACAGGTCGGGGTCTGCCTGCTCGTGGGGCCGCTTGCTGCGGTCGCCCTTGGGATCCGTCATGCCGGCACCGATAATCACGTTGTTGCGCTGGGCCTCGCGCATGAACTCGAGATAGCGCTGGTGATAGGGCGTGCCGTGCTTCTGGTCGATATCCCAGGTGATGGAGTGCAATACGCTGATGGTATCCAGGCCTGCACAGCGCTGGAAGCAGGTGCCGGTGAGCTGCCCCATGCGGCGCTGCATCCGGTTCTTCAGTACCAGGTCCTGCGGCGACTCGACAATGTGCAGGAACCGGTTGACCCGCGCATTGACCAGCGGGGAATGCGCCGTTGCCAGCTCCGGGTCGGCAATTGCCAGGTCATAGGTCGCCTGCAAGGCGTTGATGGAAGGCCTGATGATCGGGTGGTCCACGGGCTCTGCAATCTTCTCGCCGAAAAGGTACACACGGACGCCGCGGTTGCGCAGGCTGTCGACGTACTCTTCACCTGTACGGATGGGGCTGAACCGCCCCCAGCGCTGCGCGGCGGTCTCTTCCCGGCGGGTGGGCAAGGGTGCATTCATGGGATCAGCTCCTGTCGGTTTTCTATGCAATTTTTTGCAGCAGTATAACGCCCGTAGCCAGCATGATGACAGGGTCAGTCAGCCAGCGCCGGATCGCGGACAAACAACATATCCATGACAATCTCGGGCCGCCACGTTTTCAGTACCCCTTCACTGCGATGGCGAATGGCATCGAGATCGGCGACAGAATTGATGCGAAAACCCTCACTGACAACCACGTGCACGAGCAGGTAGGTATTGCGACCGCGTTTGGTAACCCGTACCTCAACCAGGTCGGTTGCCACATCAGAGAGGGAGGCCAGCAGCTGCTCCTCGATGTCGTTGACCAGCGGTTCCGGGGGTGCCATCCACAATATTTCCCGCATGCTGTCGCGAAGAATCCCCAGCGGCACGGGCAGCGCCACGAGCACTATGGCGATCAACAGCAGCGGGTCGACCACCGGCGCGTAGTGCGCCCAGGCGGAACCTTCCAGCAACCAGGCAAACAGGAACCCGGCAAACACCGCGGCACTGAGCAGGCCATCCACCAGCCAGGTCCGGGATTCGACGGCCACCAGGTCAGAGCGGGTCTGGCGTCCGGCGCGGGCCATCAGCCAGGCCACCAGCAGGCAGCCGATTGTGGCAGCGGCACCGTAGATCGTGGCCAGACCGTATTCCGCCGGATTGCCGCCAAGCATCAGCCGCTTTACGGCCTCGATGCAGGCCCAGGTACAGGCCACCAGGATAAAAAGCGCCTTGAACAGGTTCAGCGCCGGTTCCATGGAGGTATAGCCAAAGTGGAAGCGGTCATCGTCGGGCCGCTCAGCCAGACGGGCAACCTTGAGCGTCAGCAAGGCCACGCAGAACGCGATCAGCGAATAGATGCCGTCGAACAGTATCGCGTCCGAGCGCGTGAGCAGCGCGAATGTCAGCGCCAGTGCAATGAAACCCAGGGAACCTATAAGCGCCCAGCGCAGGGCGCGCTGCTCACTGTGAATGTGGAGTTTGTGGCTCATGGTGACAATCAGTGATCCGGAATGTGAAGAGGGTGGCGGACATCATGGCCTCGGGAAGCGCGCCCGGCAAGCAGCCTGTGCATAACTGTGTGCCCAAATCCTTAATTTAACATAATATATATTATGCGCATATGTGGATTCTTTGCGGAAGGCTATTCGGTGTACTAATCTCAAGTTGATTGATGCGGGTCAACGCAGCCAATACCCCTCGGCGATACTCTTGCAGAATCGAATTGGCGCAACGGCATGTCGATCCTGGCAGCCGTGCGCAAGGAGCAATATCGTGCAGCAGGCCAGATCGAGCCACCACAGCGGATCTGCTTCCGATCCGGATCGCGCAACCTGTCGGCCGCGCACCGGCAGTGCGCGGCGCTGGGACATCTGGGCGCAGCAGGCTGCTGCCGGGAAACGTCCCTGTTTTGCCAGTGAGCAGCGATTTACCTGCAGCGAAACGAACTGCCCCTGGCGCGACGAATGCAGGGACCTGCGGGCCGAATGGCACCGCTAGGGTGAGCTTTCATTTCCCGGAGCGTTTCGTCAGCGCGATGACGCGCGACACCCTGGCGCTGATTCTGGCCGGAGGCCGCGGCTCCCGACTGGGTGGTCTCACCACCGAGCGGGCCAAGCCGGCGGTTCCCTTCGGCGGCAACATGCGCATCATCGATTTCGCCCTGTCCAACTGCGTCAACTCCGGTGTGCGCCGAATCGGTGTATTGACCCAGTACAAGGCCCACTCCCTGATTCGTCACCTGAGCCTCGGCTGGGGCTATATGCGCGGCGAATTGGGTGAGTTCGTGGAGTTGCTTCCTGCCCAGCAGCGCACCGATGGCGGCTGGTACAGCGGTACCGCCGATGCGGTATTCCAGAATATCGACATCATCCACGCCCACGACCCCCGGTTCGTGCTGATCCTGGGCGGCGACCATATCTACAAGATGGATTACGGCGCCCTCCTCGCCACCCACGTGGAGAACCAGGCCGATGTCACAGTCGCCTGCATGGAAGTGCCATTGGCGGATGCCAGCGCCTTTGGGGTCATGGAAATTGACCCGGACGGTCGCGTACGTGGATTTGAAGAAAAGCCCGCGATGCCCCAAGGCATGCCGCAACAACCGGATTACGCCCTGGCCTCCATGGGTATCTACGTGTTTACCGTCGACTATCTGCTGGATTGTCTGCGCCGTGACAACCTGGATGAGAAATCCGGGCACGACTTTGGCAAGGACATCCTGCCGCGTGCCGTGCATCAGGACAGAGTCTACGCTTCCCCATTTCGGGATCCCAAGACTGGCGCCCGGGCCTACTGGCGCGACGTGGGAACACTGGACAGCTACTGGTCCGCCAACATGGAGCTGATCGGCGTGGTACCCGAGCTGGACCTGTTTGACACCCAGTGGCCCATTCGCACGCACCAGATCCAGGCACCGCCGGCGAAATTCGTGTTCGACGATGAAGGCCGCCGCGGCATGGCGGTGGACTCGATGGTTGCGAACGGTTGTATCGTTTCCGGAGCGCTGGTACGCCACTCGGTGTTGTTTTCCCAGGTTCGGGTGGAGGAGTCCACCAGGGTGACGGACTCGGTTCTTCTGCCCCGGGTGGTGATCGGGCCCGACTGCCAAATCCACAAGGCAGTGATTGAAACCGGCTGCCAATTGGCGGCCGGGACTGTCATCGGATTTGACCCGGAGCAGGACCGGCGCCGCTTCGAGGTCTCCCCCGGCGGGGTGACCCTGGTGACGCCGGAAATGCTGCAACAGAACCTGGATTATATCCGCTAACCACAGCTGCCCCGCTCCACCGCCGGGCAGCCACCGCCATGGGAGTTTGTGTAAAACGCCTCCATACCAGCTATGATGCGCGTTGCAATTACCTCCATACCAGCCCCAGGGACACTCTATGAAGATCGGCATTCTGTCACGCAACCGCAGACTCTATTCCACCCGTCGTCTGCTGGAAGCGGCGACCGCGCGGGGGCACGATGTCCGGGTTATCGATGTGCTCAAGTGTTACATGAATATCACTGCCAACGATCCCACGGTGACCTACCAGCACTCCGCGGAAAAGGTGGAAGCCCTGGATTTCGAGGCGGTTATCCCGCGGATCGGCGCCAGCATCACCTCTTACGGCTGTGCGGTGTTGCGCCAATTCGAGGTTGGTCACGTGTATTCACTGAACGAATCGATTGCCATCACCCGCTCACGGGACAAGCTGCGCGCCCACCAGTTGCTGGCCCGGCGCGGTATCGGCCAACCGGTCACCAGTTATGCCCACTCTGCCCGGGCCACGGACAAGCTGATCGAATCCGTCGGCGGTGCGCCGCTGATTCTCAAGCTGACCGAAAGTACCCACGGTAACGGAGTCCTGCTGGCGGAGACCAAGAAAGCCGCAGAGGCCCTGATCAATGCTTTCCGCGGTATCGGCTCCGATTTCCTGGTGCAGGAATTCATCAAGGAGGCCGGCGGCTCCGACATCCGCTGTTTCGTGGTTGGGGAAAAAGTGATTGCCGCCATGCAGCGCAAGGCGGTGAAAGGCGAATATCGCTCCAACCTGCACCGCGGCGGTACCGCGGAGGTGATCAAGCTGACCCCCGAGGAACGACGCCTGGCCCTGAAGGCGGCGCGGGTCATGGGACTGGACCTGGCCGGGGTGGACATCCTGCGCTCGGCTCACGGTCCGCTGGTCATTGAGGTGAACTCGTCGCCGGGCCTGGAGGGCATTGAGAAAGCCACTGGCATCGACATCGCCGGCAAGATCATCGAATACATCGAAAAGGACTCCCAGGCCGGACCCAACAAGCCCACCGGCAAGGGCTGAAGCAGTGCGCCCCGCTCAGGACTCCTGCCCGCCGCGGGGACGATACTTGGGCAGGCGCAGGTCAAACAGGATGGCTGCGCCCCGCAGCGCGAAGGCAGCGGCCACCGCCAGCGGCAGGGCTATACCCTGCCCCCAGTGCTGCGCGGCCAGCACCACATAGCTGACCGCACCCAGTGCCGCCGCGGTCACATAGATATCCGGCTCCAGCAGCACCGGCGGTCGTCCCAGCAATCCGTCCCGGATCAGCGAGCCGAAAGTGGCGGTCATCATGCCCATGCCAATGGCGACCAGTAGCGGGGCATCCCAGGCCAGGGCTTTCTGTGTGCCCAGCACGCTGAACAGCGCCAGGCCCAGCGCGTCCGCCCACAACAGGACTGTGCGCAAGGACTCGAACAAGTGCGCCAGAAACCAGGTGGCAACGCTGGCGCCGATACAGACCCAGAGATAGGCGATATTGCCGATCCAGAAGACCTCCCCAGTCTGCAGCAGAAGATCGCGCACCGTGCCACCGCCGATGCCGGTGATGGTGCCAAACAGCACAAAACCGAGGATATCGAGGCGTTTTTCCGCAGCCGCCAGCGCCCCACTGATGGCAAATACCGCAACCCCCAGCAGATCCAGGGTAAAGATGATGGTGTCGATGCTCATGCCGATTCCTTGTCGAGGTTCAGGTTGTTGCGTGGCGGGTGGGCCTGGATAGTATGCGTGTTATCATGTTGCAGACCAATGCCCGGCCGGAACCGCACCCCTTGTTGTCCCCGGTCATTCTCGCCAATCTGACGTGGAGCACGTGTGAACCCAGGGAACAACCTTGTGGTCGCTGCGGCCCTGTTGCTGCTGCCGGCCGCTACCGGGTCGGCGGATGACACGGCGCAAAGGGCGCAGGAGATCCTGTCCCAGCGCTGCGTCGTCTGCCACGCCTGCTACGACGCTCCCTGCCAGCTCAAGCTGGAAGCCCACGAGGGGCTGACCCGCGGCGCCAGCAAGACCCTGGTCTACGACTCCACCCGGCTGCTGGCCGGAGACCTGACCCGCCTGTTCGACGACGCCCACAGCCCGCGGGAGTGGCGCGACAAGGGCTTTTTCCCGGTCCTCGACGCGAAGACTCCGCAGCAGGGCGTCATGCGGCGAATGCTGGAACTCAAGCAGGCCAATCCACTGCCCAGCACCGGCGCCCTGCCCGACGGCTTCGATTTCGACCTGCACCGCGACCAACAGTGCCCCAAGCCCGGCGAGTTCGACCGCTTCGCCCGCGACTATCCGTTGTGGGGGATGCCCTATGGACTGCCGGGGCTGCAGCCGGAAGAGCACGCAATCCTGGGTCGCTGGCTGGATGCGGGCGCCCCGCCGCTGGCCCCGGAACCGCTGCCAGCCGCAGTGGCAACCGAGGTGACAGCCTGGGAGAGCTTCCTCAATGCCCCCGACAACAAGTCCCGGCTGATGGCCCGCTATGTTTACGAGCACCTGTTCCTGGCCACCCTGCACCTGGAGGATCGCGACAATCCGCACTGGTTCCGACTGGTGCGCTCCAGCACGGCGCCCGGAGAGCCGGTCGAGGTCATCGCTACCCGACGTCCCTTCGATGACCCCGGGCACAGCGACTTCTACTACCGGCTGCAGCGCATGCCCGTGGTCGTGGCCCGCAAGAGCCACCAACCCTATCGCTTCGACCGTGCACGCAGGGACTGGTACCGGGATCTGTTTCTGGCACCGGACTACGAAGTCCCCGCCCTCCCCGGCTACGCTGAGGAAACCACCGGCAACCCGTTCGTCAGCTTCGCCGCTATTCCGGTAAGGGCCCGCTACCGCTTCCTGCTGGAGGACGCGGAATTCACCATCATGAACTTCATCAAGGGGCCGGTATGCCGTGGCCAGATTGCCCTGAACGTCATTGACGACAGGTTCTGGGTGATGTTCCTTGACCCGGAACAGCTGGAACCGGAGCTGGATGGCCCGTTCCTGGAACAGGAGAGCCACAACCTGCGCCTGCCCGCCGCCACCAGGGGCAGCGTCATCGACCTGCTTGACTGGCGCCGCTACGCCCGTGCCCACAAGCGCTACATGCGGGCCAAGGACGAGCACCTGCGGGAGCAGTACGCCCAGCAGGGGCGCAAGCCGGGCCTCGAGGCAATCTGGGATGGCGACGGCGACAACCCCAACGCCGCGCTAACCATCTTCCGCCACGTCGACACGGCCTCGGTGGTCAAGGGCTTTGTCGGCGACACTCCCAAGACCGCCTGGGTCATCACCTATTCCCTGCTGGAACGCATCCACTATCTGCTGGTGGCGAACTTTGACGTCTTCGGCGCCGTCTCCCACCAGCTCGAGTCGCGCCTGTACATGGATTTCCTGCGCATGGAGGGGGAGCTGAACCTGCTCCTGTTCCTGCCCGCGGACCAGCGCCAGGAACTCTGGGACCACTGGTACCGGGGTGCACCCGACGCCGTCCGCGAACACCAGTTCATCCGCAGCGACAGTATCCAGCTCGAGAGCCCCCTTGATTACCAGAGCGACGACCCGAAGGCGGAATTCCTCGGCTGGATGCGACAGCGCATCCACGCTGCCGGCGCCGCCAATTTCGACTACCGCCGCAGCGCCAGCCCCGCCATGGCCGCGGCCTTCGACCGCCTGGTGGCAACCCGCGGCAAACACAACCGCTTCCTGCCCGCTGTCAGTTTCATCCATGTGATTGGCAGCCAGCGGGACGAGGCCTACACGCTGCTGCATGACGCCGGCTACAGCAATATTGCCCAGCTGTTCCGCGAGGACGAGCGCAGATTGCCGGAAGAAGATGGGCTGACCGTCGTGGCCGGGATTATCGGCTCACATCCCAACCAGTTCTTCCAGATCCATGAGAAGCAGGTACCCCTGTTCGTGGCGGATATCCTCGCCCTGCGCACAGACGAGGACATGGCGCTGCTACGCTATCGCTACGGGGTACGCCGCAATTCCCCCTGGTTCTGGTCGGTCAGCGACCGCCTGCACACTTTACAGCGAGAGCAGGATCCGCTGGCGGCGGGGGTATTTGACTACAATCGCTACCACGGTTATTGACCGGGCTGCAGGATCGCCGTCGCCGCTCAGGCATGGGGGCCGCGGTTGTGTTGCCAGAGCTTGAGCAGCCCGCGCTCCACCGCGCCCTCGGCGGCCATGCCCAGCTTTTCCTGCCAGGCCTTTTTCTGAACGTATTTGACTTCGAAGACGTCGCGATCCCGCAGCTGCTCCTGAACAAAGGCGTCGCTGGTCTGGAGCGCATCCACCAGGCCGATGTCGAGCGCATCGCGACCGTACCAGATCTCCCCGGTCGCGACCTTGTCGATATCCAGCGCGGGCCGGTTTTCGGCCACAAAGGCCTTGAACAGGCCGTGGGTGATTTCCAGGTCCTCGATGAACTTCTCCCGGCCCTTGTCGGTATTCTCGCCGAACAGGGTCAGGGTGCGCTTGTATTCACCGGCCGTGAGCAGCTCGAAATCGATGTCGTGCTTCTTCAGCAGACGGTGAAAGTTGGGTAGCTGGGCCAGTACCCCGATGGAGCCCAGCACCGCAAAGGGGGCGGCGATAATACGCTGGCCGACGCAGGCCATCATGTAGCCACCACTGGCCGCGACCTTGTCCACGGCCACGGTCAGCTGGGCGCCGGCATCGGTGATGCGCTTGAGCTGGCTGGCTGCCAGGCCATAGCCATGCACCAGGCCGCCGGGGCTTTCCAGCCGCAGCAGAATCTCGTCACCCTCCTCCAGCTGCGGCAATACCGCGGATATCTCTTCCCGCAGCTGATCTGTAGCGCTGGCTCTGATGTCGCCATCATAATCCATTATAAACAGACGCTTGCGATCACTTTCTGATGTTGTTTCACGACCTTTAAGGCGCTTCTTCGCCGCCTTGGCGGCAGCTTTGTCGGCTTTGTGACGGGCCTTGAGTTCGGCCTTGTGAACCTCCGGACCCGCTATCGTCGCGCGCATGGTGTCGCCCACCTGCTGGTAGCGATCATTGAGCTTGTTGATTTCTATGTGTCCCTTCCGCTCCGCCTTGTGCCGCTGGCCCAAGGCGACCATGCCGCTGACGACCAACAGGATGGCGGCAACGACAGTGACGGCCCGGGCCAGAAACAGCCCATATTCGTAAAGATATTCCAAAAGGGTTACTCCCGTGTCAGTTCGCTGATGTAGTGGCGGATAAGTTGTCCCGCAATCGAGCTCGGGGGTGGCACCTGGGGCAGGTCGCTGTAGTGATACCAACCCGCGTCGGCGATCTCCCCGGGTTCGCAGACAATCTGGCCGCCGGCATACTGCGCGAAGAAACCCAGCATCAACTGGCTCGGAAACGGCCAGGACTGGGAACCGAAGTAGCGCAGCCCGCGCACCTCCACCCCGACCTCTTCCCGCACCTCCCGATGCAGGGTGTCTTCGGCGCTTTCACCGGCTTCGATGAATCCTGCCAGGGTGCTGTACATGTTGCCCGGGAAGTTGGCATTGCGGGCCAGCAGCAATTCCTCCCCGCGGGTAACCAGCACGATGACACAGGGGTTGATGCGCGGATAGTTGACCGTGCCGCAGGGGCCGCAGCGCATGGCCCGCTCCTCGAGGTCGACGGTCATGGCGCTGCCGCAGCGGCCACAGAACTGGTGATCGCGCTCCCAGGCCAGCAACTGGGCGGCCCGGCCAGCGAGGGCAAAAAGGCCATCGTCGATGCGGCCGAGCAGCTGATACAGATTGCCGCGGGCAAAGCGCATGGGATCAGGCTCAATACCGGCGTCAATCTCCACTGCGTAGCAGGGACGGCCGTGCCAGTAACCGAGGAACTGCTCACGCATCACCACCCAGCCCATGGCCCGCAGCTCCTCCCGCTGCAGCAGCGGGTCGCGGCTGCTCATGTCGGTTACCACCTGCCCGCGCTGGAACACCAGATGCAGGGCTTCCTCCACAGAGGCCGGAGGTCGATTGCCAAGCTTGAAACTCATGTCCGCACCACCTCCCGCCACAGCACCTTGCCGCCGCTGGCGCCGGCGATCGCCTCCAGTTGGGCCTCATGGGCGGCCAGGTCTTCGGCACTGGCCCTGGGCACGACCAGCGCCGGTCGCTGGGCCGGCAAGCGCCGGATGCCCTCGCTGCGGCCATTGCCGTCGCTCTCTCCCGGCCCGTGATCCGCCAACTGGAAGGCGGTCTGGCCTCCCGTCATTGCCAGATACACGTCGGCCAGGATCTCGGCATCCAGCAGAGCCCCGTGCAGGTCGCGCTGGGAGTTGTCCACGGTGTAACGGTTGCAGAGCGCGTCCAGGTTGTTGCGCTGTCCCGGGTGTCGGGCCCGGGCCATGACCAGCGTGTCGGTCACCGGGCACAGGACGTCAAGGCCCGGATGGCGTTCATCGAGTCGCCGCAGTTCCGCGTCCAGGAAGCCGATGTCGAAAGGGGCATTGTGTATCACCAGCTCGGCACCGCGCACGAAATCGAGGAATTCCGCGGCTACCTGCGCAAACAGGGGCTTGTCGGCGAGGAATTCACTGGTGATGCCATGCACTTCGATGGCGCCCTGGTCAATGTCGCGCTGGGGATTGATATAGCGGTGGAAGTGGTTCCCGGTCAGGCGCCGGTTCACCAGTTCGACACAGCCGATTTCAATGATCCGGTGGCCCTGGTTGACCTCCAGGCCGGTCGTTTCCGTATCCAGTACAATCAGTCTCACAGGCGCTCCTCGTTGTCGCCGGGCCTACAGTTCATCGATGCCCCTGTTGGCCAGCTGGTCGGCAATGTCGTTCTCCCGATGGCCACTGTGGCCCTTGACCCAGTGCCACTTGATCCGGTGACGCTGGCTCTGCGCATCCAGCGCCTGCCACAGGTCGACATTCTTGACCGGTAGCCTTGAAGCCGTTTTCCAGCCCTTCTGTTTCCAGTTCGGCAGCCACCTGGTGATGCCGTCGCGCACATAGGCGGAATCGGTGGTCAGCGTGACCTCGCAGGGTTCCTTCAGGGCCCGCAGGGACTCGATAGCCGCCTGCAATTCCATGCGGTTGTTGGTGGTGTGGGCTTCACCGCCAAAGAGTTGCCGCTCGCGCCCATTGCAGCGCAGCAGTGCGCCCCAGCCACCCGGTCCGGGATTGCCGCGGCAGGCGCCATCGGTAAAGATCTCCACCTGCTTCACGCGGCGTGATCACCCTGGCGCGGTGTTGGTGCCGGGTTCGGCACTGCCAGCCCGATCAGGCGGGCGCTGCGGCGGGCTCGCTGTACGGGCCGGGTGGCACCACCGACCTGCTTGATGGCGTGAATCAGATAGACATCTCCCAGCGGCAAGCGGTGGCGTTCACTCCAGCGATTGACGGTGGCCGCCTGACGGCCGATCCGGCCTTCGCCCGGCACCGGCAGCGGGCTCAGGTAGCGGGCGGACTCCGCCTCGCAACCGAGCAGCCGCAGCCAGTCCAGCAGGCGGGTACAGCCCACCGGCCGGTGGTTCTGCCACAGCGGGTTGCCACCCAGTCCCCGCAGGCGATGCACTGCTCCCAGCAGGCTCCAGGGATTGAAGCCAATCAGCAGTAGCTGGCCGTTGGGCGTCAGGACCCGCTGCAACTCGCGCAGTACCTGGTGCGGCTGCGAGGTGAAGTCCAGGCAGTGATGGGCAACGACCACGTCGACGCTGTCACTCTCCAGGGGCAGCTCATCGTGCTCTGCAACAACGGTTACACCGTGGCCGGGGCGCGGCGCGGCATAGGCTCGATGGCGAATCCGGCTGTTGCCAAACAGGGGCTGCTGGCGAACATGGCCGACCTGGAGCAGATGGTAGCCGAAGGCGGTCTCCAGTATGGGCTCGAGGGCGGCCTGCACGGCAGCCTGCAGATTACTGCCCGCCGCAGTTGCATACCAGGATTCCAGTTCGTCGGAAATGTCGCTACACTCGCCCATTGTCTCCAGCGGCCGGCTACCGGCTCGTTGTGTGTCCAAGCGGCCATGTTACTGCATTTCAGGGGGTTTTGAACGTTATCCATGCTGGCAATCGAAGCAGTACCGGCCTTTAGCGACAATTATATCTGGCTCCTGCGCGACAGCGGCGGCCGGCGCTGCTTTGTGGTCGATCCCGGCGACGCCGCCCCCGTGCTGGCGGTGCTGGCGCGGGACCAGCTTGAGCTCGCTGGCGTCCTGATCACCCATCACCACTTCGACCATGTCGGCGGCCTGCCGGATCTGATCGCCCACAGTGATCCCGTGGTCTATGGCCCCCGCAATCCGGCTATCGCCGGCATCACCCAGCCGCTGCAAGCTGGCGCCAGCGTCACGGTGCTGGGCCATGAGTTCACGGTCATGGCGGTGCCCGGACATACGCTGGATCACATTGTCTATTACCATGCCGGCAGCGATCGGCAGCCACCCCTGCTGTTCTGCGGCGATACCCTCTTTGCCGGGGGTTGTGGGCGCATCTTAGAGGGCACGGCCCCGCAGATGTACGCTTCGCTGGCTGCCCTCGCTGCCCTGCCCGGCGACACCCGCGTGTACTGTGCCCACGAATACACCCAGGCCAACCTGCGCTTTGCGCGGGCGGCAGAACCCGACAACAAAGACCTCATCCGGCGCGAGGCGGAAGTCGCTGCCACACGGGAACGTGGTGCTCCCACGGTACCCTCGGAGCTGGCGCTGGAACTGGCCACCAACCCGTTCCTGCGCTGCGAGGAGCCCGCTCTTGTGGCTGCACTTCGACGCCAGGGAAAATGGCAGGGGGAGAAGCCTGCAGAGGTCTTTGCCGCCCTTCGATCCTGGAAGGACGAATTTTGATTTTTTCAAATATAAACAATTACTTATATAAACTACTGCTAGTAATTTCTAGTTTTTTCGCGATCGCCGGGTGCCAGGTCCTGCCCTCCGGTGATGCCGTTGACAGCGCCCGGGAGACGACAGCGACCAGCCAGGTGCAGCAACGTTCAGGCAAAGGCGCCCCGGGTCCCCGTGCCCTGCGCTCCCCGACACCGGAGCAGATTGATCCCGACGACCTGTGGGCACGCCTGCGCAGCGGCATGCAGTGGGACATACCCGACAACCGCCAGGTGCGGGAAGCCAGGGCCCATTACCTGGCGCAGGAGCGCTATTTCGACACCATCACCGAGCGCGGGGCACTCTACCTCCACTATATCGTGGAGGAAATCGAGCGCCGCGACATGCCCCTGGAACTCGCTCTGCTACCCCTGGTGGAAAGCGCTCTCGATCCCTTTGCCCTTTCCTCGCAGCAGGCGATGGGCCTGTGGCAGATCATGCCTGCAACCGGTCGCAATCTGGGGCTCGACAGCGACTGGTGGTACGACGGCCGCCGCGACCTGCGGCAATCCACCGCCGCGGCTCTGGACTACCTGCAGTACCTGCACGACAACCTGGATGGTGACTGGCTGCTCGCCGTCGCTGCCTATAATGGAGGGGTGGGCCGTGTTGGCCGGGCGATCATGGGCAACAGCGCCCACGGTCGACGTACCGATTTCTGGTCCCTGCCGCTGCCGGCGGAAACCCGCAACTACGTCCCTCGCCTGTTGGCACTCAGCAGCCTTGTCGGGGAGCCGGATGCCTGGGAACTGGCGCTGCCGCCACTGGCCAACGCGCCCGCGTTTGTGCCCGTGCCTACCGGCGGCCAGATTGAGCTGGCGCGGGCGGCGGAGCTGGCCGATGTCGACCTGCCTGTGCTGCAGGCACTCAACCCCGGCCACCTGCGCTGGGCCACGTCTCCCGGCGTCACCGAGCTGCTGCTGCCGCCGGAAAGGGCCGACATGTTCCGCGCACGTCTCGCCTCCCTCAGCCCAGACGAGCGGGTCAGCTGGCAGCACTACCGGGTCAAACGCGGCGATTCACTGTCGCGGATAGCCCGGACATTCAGTACCCGGGTCGACCTGTTGCGGGAAGCCAACGACATCCAGGGCAGCCTGATCCGCGAAGGGTCGACCCTGCTGATTCCCCGGGGGGATTACACAGCTGCTGCGCTCGCTGCCAACAGTGGCCCTGCTCAGATCGAACCCCGGGACTACAAAGTCCGCCGCGGAGATTCCCTGTATCGTATTGCCCGGCGCTTCAAGGTCAAGGTTGAGGACCTCATCGCCTGGAATGCGCTCAATCCTCGGGGCACGATCTATCCGGGCCAGCAGTTGACCATGTATGTCCGCGGCGGCTGATCCCGGCGCCGCGAACATTTGCGAGACTCCGTTCGGACCGTTCCAGCTGCAACGTTATCCCGCCCGCAAACAGGAGCTGTTGCGGGCCTGGTGCGGGGCCGACTTGTTGTTGCTGGATACGGCTGCCGAACAAGCCCTGCCGGGATCCACGCTCATTGTCAACGACGACTACGGTGCCCTGTCCCTGCCCCTGATCGCCGCGGGTGCTGCCTGCACCCTGTGGACGGATTCTGCCCTTGCAGCCCGCGCGCTGGCGGAGAATGCCCGAACCAACAACAGCCCGGCGCCGGCGCTGGTCTGGAGTACCGACCTCCCCCCCGCGGGCGCGGCACTGGCACTGCTGCGGATCCCGAAGCAGAAAGCGCTGCTGGAATACCAGCTGGCACAGCTTGCCCGGGTCCTGCCCGCCGGGGCCACGTTGCTGGCGGCGGGAATGGACAAGCACCTGCCTGCCGGGGTGGACAGTCTCATCAGCCGCTACATCGGCCCCTGCGACAGACTGCGCGGGCGCTACAAGGCCCATGCCTGGCGGGCGCAACGCGGAGCGCAGGCGGCAGGGACCATGCCTGAGCCCCTCAGCAGTTACTTCTGCGAGCCGCTGGGTGCCGCGCTGCGTTCTCTGCCCAATGTCTTCAGCCGTGAGGGTCTCGACCCTGGCACTCGCCTCCTGCTGCAACAACTGTCGCAACTGCAGCCGGCAGCGAGAGCCGTAGACCTCGCCTGCGGCAACGGTGTCATCGGCCTGTGCGCCCTGCAGCTCGGCCTGGCCCGGGAACTGTGGTTTTGCGATGAGTCCGCCCACGCCATCGCCTCTGCACGACTCAACCTCGAAACTGTGCTGCCGGAGCGGGTGCCGGAAACCCATTTCCTCCACGGCGACGGCCTCCGGGACTGGAAGGCTGCCGCACCCGACCTTGTCCTGTGCAATCCACCGTTCCATCTCCAGCATACAGTGGATGACTATGCCGGCAGGCGCCTGCTCAGCCAGGCGGCGGCGGTGCTGGCCCCGGGCGGCCAGCTGTGCCTGGTCGCCAATCGCCACCTCGACTACCGGCGCACACTGGAACATGGCTTCCGCCAGCAGCGGGTCCTCGCCCAGGACCGCAGGTTTCGCATCTACCTGGCCAGCCGCTAGGCCCGGGTATGATTTGTTGGCCGGCACCGGGATGATTGCCGCTCAAGACTGGTCCAGGCTCCCGGCATTGGTCCACCGGTTGCTAGAGTGGTGGCCTGACAACCCCAGGCAGAAGCGGAGCGCCGGCCTTGAAATTTGTTCTCTCCACCTCATTCAGCAGTGTCGCCCACCTCACCCGGATAGCCCCGGTCGCCGACGAATACGGCTGGGACGCGATGTCCTTCTCCGATCACGTCGTACACCCGGAGCAGATCAGCGAGCCCTATCCCTACACCGAAGACGGCAGCCGGCGCTGGGCCGCCTTCACCGACTGGCCCGACCCCTGGGTAGTGATCGGCGCCCTGGCCACCATTACCAGGCGTTTGCGCTTTACCAACAATATTTTCGTGTTGCCCATGCGCAATCCCTTTCTGGTCGCCAAGGCCATCAGTACCGCGGCGATAGTGTCGGACAACCGGGTCACGCCGGCGTTCGGAGTGGGCTGGTCGGCGGATGAGTTTGCCCTGATGCAGCAGGATTTCCGCACCCGTGGCAAGCGCACCGACGAAATGCTGGAGATCATGCGCCTGCTGTGGACTGGCAAGATGGTGGAATATCACGGCCAGTTCTACCAGTTCGAGCGCCTGGAGATGAACCCCGCACCGACGGCACGCATTCCGATCTGGATCGGGGGGATTTCCGACCCCGCCATGCGCAGGGCTGCGCGCCTGGCCGACGGCTGGGTCACCGACCTGCAGCCCTCCAGTGAGATCATCGACAGCATCGCGCGCATTCAGCAGTGGCGGCGGGACTGTGGCCGGGAGGGCGAGCCCTTTGAAGTGATGGCAACACCCAATGATGCCTGGGATGCAGACGGCTACAAGCGCCTGGAAGATGCCGGCGTCACTCACATCCTGACCATGCCCTGGGCCTTCTATCACGGCGAAACGGGGGATGTAAACCTGAAAATCGACGGCGTGAAACGCTATGCCGACGAGGTTATCGCGTCGCTTTCCTGAGCCGGCCCCTCCTCAACCCGATGCACCCGCGCCTGCGGCGCTACCGCGTCCCAGATGCTCGCCAGCAGGGCATCGACCGACGGCGCGCGCACGCCGCTGTCTGTCGCCGGGTCCGGTGCCAGCACCGCGCTCAGGGTCAGTGTGCGGATAGCACGGGTCGCGCCCACATAGAGCAGGCGCGCGTTCTCTACCCGGGACTTGTGGCGGCGGATACGCAGCAAGGTGTTGTAGACCCCGGGGCTGTCGCGCTCACTGTGATCGTCGGTCGCCAGCAAAAAGCGGCGCTCGCCGTCGGCGTCGGTGTAGTCGTCCCAGAGTAGCGCCGGGCGCTCGTCGGCCCGTGCCCGGCCCGCCAGTCCAGGCATGAACACATGGTCGAATTCCAGCCCCTTGGCCTTGTGCAGGGTCATCACCTGAACCCGGGCGGCTGCCTCTCCAGAGCGGGCATAAAGTCCCCCCAGGCGACGTTGCAGCCAGGGCAGGTCCAGTCCCCTGCCCTCGCTGTCGGCCTGTTCCAGCAACTGCAGGAAGCGATCGGCGTTGTGCAGGTCGGTCTCGGAGCCAGCACAGGCGGGCCCGCCCAGCTGTTCCCACAACAGCTCCACCCAGACCCGCAATCCGCGTCGATCGCGGCGTTGGCGGCTCTCTGCCAGCGCCGCGGCCAGCGGAGCCACGCGCCGGCGTCCGTCGACACTGAGTTGCGCCAGCAGGGTCGGCGCCTGCAGCGCGCTGGCCACCGGCGCCGGGAATGGGGAGGTGCCAAACTGCGCCACCCGCAACAGGTCAGCCGGCTCCAGTCCACACCAGGGTGCGCGCAGCAGTGCCATCCAGGCGACCCGGTCCGCCGGGTTCGCCAGCGCCCGGCACAGGGTAAACAGGTCCGCGACCACGGGATTGCGGGCAAGGCTGTCGATATCCTGGGCGTTATAGCTGATTCCAGCCCGGCGCAGGGCCGCCAGCACCGGTTGCAGCTGGGCGCGACTGCGCGCGAGCACAGCCACACTGGTGTCGGGCGCCCGGGCCAGGCTGGCGGCAATCCGTTCGCCAAGCAGCCCGGCCTCGCGCAGCGCGCCCGGACCCGGCTCGTCCGCAATCACTTCCAGTGCGACAGCGGGGCCCGCGGCAGCGGCGCGGGTGGCCACCGCAGGCGTGAAACGGACTTCGCCCCGGGCGATATCGTCGGTGGCCGGAAAGGCCTGGCGAAAGACGGCGTTGACCCAGTCGACGATACCCGCGCGGGAGCGGAAATTGCTCCCCAGCACCAGGTATTCCGGTATCACACCATTGAACCCCTCGTCCCTGGCGCGCAGGAACAGGCCCACGTTGGCATCGCGGAAACCATAAATTGACTGCATGCCGTCGCCCACCAGCAACAGGGTGTGGGGCCGCTCCGGCTGCTGGGCATTGTGTTCACCCCAGCCGCGCGTCAGCCTTTGCAGCAGCCGATACTGGTTGATGGCGGTGTCCTGGAACTCATCGACCAGCAGATGTTCAAGGCGGTAATCCAGGCGCAGGGCGAGATCCGTTGGCGCCTCATCCTCGCCCAGCGCCTGCAGGGCATAGAGGGCAATCTGGGTGTGGTCCACCTGTCCGCGCTGCTGGAACACCAGCAGCAACTGGGCCGCCAGCACGGGCAGCACGTGAAACAGATGCAGCAGCAGTTGCCAGCCGTGGTCGTCGGGATCCGTCGCCGGCAGTACCGCGAGGTCCAGCAGATCCCGGCGCAGCGACTCCTCGCCGGCCAGACGGGCCAACAGGGCCTGCATGCGCTCTTTCCAGTCTCTTGCGGACTCCTCTCCCGCAGGGGCGCCTGCCGCAGGGACGCCTGCCGCAGGAAATCCCTGGCGCTTGTCTACCCGGCTGCGCCAGTGCCCGTCCGTTTTCAACAGCAATCGGGCGAGACCCCGCCAGGCGGGCAGCGAGGCCGTGCTCGTGGCGCTCAGGTCGCCGGGGGGCGGCTGGCCCAGCTGGGCTGCGGCGTAGGCGCGCAGCGCGTTCAGCTCCCCGGCAACCGGCATCAATGCCGCAACCAGCCGCCGCAGCCGGTCCCTGACCAGGTGCTCGAGAGTGTCGCGCAGCACTGCTTCCGCCCAGGCCGGATCGTGACGCAGGCTGACATAGTCCTGCCACTGTTCACGGCGCGCCAGCAGAGCCGACAGCAGTCCCTGCAGGCTCAGCCAATCGTTGCCAAAGTGCAGCAACAGGGCCTCGAGATCCGCGGCTACCGGATGCCCTTCCTCCAGCAGGCGGAACAGGCCGGCGACCGCTTCCTGGTAGAGCTCGCGGGCGTCATCCACGGCGCTGGCCTGGCCGCCAAAGCGGCTCAGTATCGGCATCTGCCGGGTCAGGGCGTGACAGAAACCATCGATGGTGCGAATGTTGAATCGAGCTGTATCACGCAACAATTGCCAACCCTGTTGCCCGCCATGGGTCAGGGCCGCCTCTGCCAGCTCCCGGGTGCGCTGTTCGTGGCTGCCGGCAACCGGCTCCCCGGCCGCAGCGGCCGCCAGGGCGGCGACAACCCGGTCACGCATTTCCGCCGCAGCCTTGCGGGTAAAGGTAATTGCCAGCACCTGCTCCGGCTGTGCAACCCTCGACAACAGCGCCAGATAGCGCTGAATCAGCAACTCGGTCTTGCCGGAACCCGCGGGTGCGCTGACACAGAAGCTGCCGGTGGTGTCCAGTGCCCGCTCTCGCTGCCAGGCATCGCTGATGGTCATGAGCCAGCCGCCTCGATGCGGCACAGGGCCTGCATCCCGCAGTGGCGGCAGCTGCCGGGAGATTTTGGTGCCACTGCCGCCTCGCCGTCGACAAAAGCGGCGGCCAGTGCAGTCAGCGACTGCCGCCAGTGCGCCACGACCTGCTCCCAGTCGGCGCAGGGGTGCTGGCCGCGGGTGCGGCCCGCGATGTCGGTGTGGATTCCGGGACCGGCATCCGCCCGCGCCAGGCCCGCGAACTGGCAACGCCGCTCTCGCACAGTGGCAAAGGCAACACCCGCCAGAGACGTTTCGGCAGCGAGCGCATACAGCGGCAACTGCGGTTTCGCCGGCCGCTCCCCGAACCAGTCAGCGACCGCGGAGAGAGCGGACTTGTAGTCAATCAGCAGGGTGGAACCATCCTCCAGCACGTCGATGCGGTCTATCCGCAGCGACAGTGTCAGACCCCCCAGCTCCAGCTTGCCCGGGGCCTCGCGCGCCAGAACCCTGAATGCAGGTCGCTGCCGCTCCAGTTGCAGCCATTCCGCCAATAATCGCTGCAAACGCATGCTCTCCAGCCGCAGGCAGGCGCGACCCGCGGCGCGCTGTCGCGACACAGGCAATGCCGCCACCGCCGACGCCACCGCCCGCTGCAGGCAGTTCTGCTCCGCCGCCGGCGACAGCTGCACCAGCGCGGCCCGGTCACCGAGCTCACCCCAGAGGTGGAACAGGGCACTGTGCAGCAATTCGCCCCGGTCCGCAGCCGACAGGCCGGGCTCTGGTTCCGGCAGTGGCCGCAACTGCAAGCGGCGCCGGGCAAAAGCCCGGAAGGGACACAGGGACTGGTCTTCGATAATCGCGCTGCCACCCCGCAGCAGGCCAGCTTCCGTCGCCGCTACCGGTGGCGCCGGCGCACTCTGATCCGGCACCTGGCAGGTATTGCCCAGCGCCTGCAGCCAGGACTGCTTTAACGGCGCCGGGGGCAGGTCCGGCATCGGGGCGAAACCCCGCAACAGCGGGCTGGGGAGTTCGGGAACGCCATCGCGCTGCGCCGCAAAACTGGCATAAAGCACTCCGGTGGCGCGCCGGTAGCGGTCCAGCAACGCTTCGCTGAAGGCCCACTCCCGCTCCGCACTGGCATGCGGCATGCCGCGTTCGCGTTGCAGGCGCAACGGAATGAAGGGATGCGGACGGGCCGGCGCAGGCCACTGGCTGGCTTGCATTCCGCACAACCAGAGCTTGTCGAACTGCAGGCCCGCCGCCTCCAATGGGCCCAGCACCTGCACGGTACTGTCATCGGTTTGCGGCTGGAAACCGGCCTCCCCGGCCAGTCGCCGCAGTAACTGCAGGGCTTCAGCGAAGCGCAGGGACGGCATCACCAGATCGAACCCGGCATAGTCCCGCAACAACCGTTGCCACTGTTCCAGCTGCTGGTATTCGAGCGAATCCAGCGCCGTCCAGGGCCAGCCCCAGGGCGCCAGCAGGCGCTCGAAGCGCGACATCCAGACTGATGGCGGATGGCGGCCACCGGTCAGGGCCGACATCGCGCTGACCTGCAGCGCTTGCGCCAGCACGGAGTTACCGCCGCCAGCCGCCTCCAGTTCTCGCTGCAACTGTGCCAGCGTCAGGCGCTCGAGCCGGGTCTCGAAGCAGCGTGTCAGCAACGCCGTGCGGCCCGCGCCAGCCAGGCCCGGCTGGACAAAGCGCGATTGCAGCAGCAGGGCCAGCGCCTGCGGACCGATGCCCTCGGCCGGCAGCGCCAGCAGCTGCAGGGCGTCGCGCACCAGGGGAACGTCCGCCAGCGGCTGGCCCGCGGAAAAGTTCACCGGCAGGCTCTGGTAGCGCCGATCCAGGCAATCGAACTCGCGCCGCAGGAGGTAGTCCAGCGTGGCCCGCTGCCCGGCACTGTCAGCGATCACAATACCCAGCCGCAAATCCGGCTCTGTCGTCGCCAGATCCGCCGCCCAGCGCGCCACTGCCGCGAGTTCGCTGCGGCTGTCCTCACAACGCAGCACTTCACACTCCACCGCAGCCGCAGCTGCTGGTTCCAGCGTTTGCAGATCCGCGACCAGTCCCTGCAGGCAGTGCTCATACAGGGGTGGCAAGGTGTCGAAAGCCAGCAGGGCAACGGGTATGCGCGGCGTATCCGGGGTCAGCGCGGCCAGCGCGAGCATCGCGTCCACCAACGTGGTCAGGCCATCCCGGGCCAGACGAGCGCTGAAGGCTTCGGTCCAGCGCAAGAAGGCCCCGCAATCTTCGTCCAGCAGGAACAGCTGCCGTATCGCGGGCGCCGCCAGCTCAACTTGCCAGCGCAGCAGCATGTCCCGGGCCCGGGCCGCCAGACGAGCCGCGGCGCCGGGCTGGAGGAGGTCGTGGCGTCCGGCCTGGGCCTGGTCCGCAGCGATAACCTGGCGCCACAATTCGTGGGTCTGGGCTGGGCTCAGCAGCCGTCGGGCGGGCAGTCGACCCGCTGCCACTGCCTCCAGCCAGCGCTGTTGCAACCAGGGTTCCAGGGCCGAAACCCGGGGCGCGGATCGCTCCCCGGCAACGTCTCCCGCAGCCACCTCCCACTCGCAGAGGATCCGCCGCGCCAGGCGCTGGGTGGGTGTCAACAAAGTGTAGCCGGCGGCGATCAGGGGTTGCAGTGGATCGATGTCGTACAGTCGGGGCAAGCGTTTCTCCGGGCGTTGGCGGCGGGCGGTTCCTACCCAAAACTGCGGCGCTGCTATAGAATGTCGCGCCTCGACAGGTGCTCCGGCGCCGGCTGGAGACACTCTATCAGGTAACGGTCAATGAGCAATATGGAAGTCTACAACGTCAACGTCGCCTCCCAGGATGTGCTGGTCACGCCGGCGCAGCTGAAAGAGACGCTGCCACTCAGCGACGCCGCGCACGAGATGATCAGTGACAGCCGCGAAGTGATACAGAACATCCTCGACCGCAAGGATCACCGCATCTTTGTCGTGGTGGGTCCCTGCTCCATCCACGATGTCAGCGCCGCCATGGACTACGCCCGGCGCCTGCAGGTTCTGGCACAGGAGTTGTCAGACACCCTGTATATCGTGATGCGGGTGTACTTTGAAAAACCGCGCACCACGGTGGGCTGGAAAGGCCTGATCAATGACCCGCACCTGGATGATTCATTCAAGATCGAGGAGGGACTGCACATCGGCCGCCGGCTGTTGCTGGACATCCTCGAGTTGGGGCTGCCCACCGCCACCGAGGCGCTCGACCCGATCTCTCCCCAGTACCTGCAGGACCTGATCAGCTGGTCCGCCATCGGCGCCCGCACCACGGAATCCCAGACCCATCGGGAAATGGCCAGCGGCCTGTCTTCGGCGGTGGGTTTCAAGAACGGTACCGACGGCGGCCTCACCGTGGCCAGCAACGCCCTCAACTCGGTGGCCAAGCCGCACCGCTTCCTGGGTATCAACGGGCAGGGTGAGGTCTCGGTGATTACCACGCGCGGCAACCGCTATGGCCACATCGTCCTGCGCGGCGGCAGCAATGGTCCCAACTACGACTCGGTACACGTGCGCCTGTGTGAAGAAGCACTGGCAAAAGCCTCTGTGCCCCAGAACATCATGGTTGACTGCAGTCACGCCAACTCCAGCAAACAGCCGGAATTGCAGCCGCTGGTGGTGGAGAATGTGGGCAACCAGATCCTGGAAGGCAACCGCTCGATTATCGGCCTGATGATCGAGAGCAACCTGAAAGCGGGCAACCAGCCGATACCCGAGAACCTGGCCGAGCTGGAATACGGTGTTTCGGTGACCGACGGCTGTATTGGCTGGGAGGAAACCGAGCACTGCCTGCGGGCGCTGCGCGAGACCCTCAGGGATGTGCTGCCGAGTCGTGTCGACGCCTAGTAGTAGGCCTGGCTGCGGTCCGAGTGATCGGTGCTATCGCGCACACCCTTGAGCTCCGGCAACTGCTCCAGCAGGGTTTTCTCCACCCCGCCCTTCAGGGTCTGGTCGACCATGCCACAGCCCTGGCAGCCACCGCCAAACTTGAGAATGGCATAGGGGTCCTCGGTGATTTCCACCAGGCTGACTTCACCGCCGTGGGACGCCAGGGCCGGGTTCACCTCGTTGTACAGAATGTAGTTGACGCGGTCTTCCAGGGGGCTGTTCTCATCCACCCTCGGCAACTTGGCGTTGGGCGCCTTGATGGTCAGCTGGCCACCCATGCGATCCTTGGCGTAGTCCACCAGCGCATCCTCGAGGAACGGCAGGCTGCGGGCGTCGAACCAGGCGTCGAGCTCGCCGAAGGTTTGCTTTTCATCCCCTTCCTGAATGTCGCCCTCGCGGCAATAGGCAATACAGGTTTCCGCCTTGGGCGTCCCCGGCTGGTTGATAAAGACACGCACGCCCAGGGCATCCTCCTGCTTGGCCAGCAGTTCGGCGAGATAACCCTGTGCCGATTCTGTAATGGTGACCATGAACCTCTTCCATTCCGAGTAAATTGGTCAAGTATTCTAGCAAACTTCTCCCGGATAGTGCGAGATCTGATTTCAACGCAGCCAAAGCCGCGGCTAATCTGTTAGAATTGCGGGCTTTTTACAGGAACCACCCATGGATATGGACAGTCTCGCAAACCATCCCCTGGCCCTTGCGCTGCAGCAGCGCATCCTGATCCTGGACGGCGCCATGGGGACCATGATCCAGGCCGAGGACCTGCAGGAGGCAGACTACCGCGGCGAGCGCTTCGGCGCACACCCGGCGGATCTAAAGGGCAACAACGACCTGCTGTCCCTGACCCGTCCCGACATCGTCGCCCGTATCCACCGCCGCTACCTCGAAGCCGGCGCCGACATTATCGGCACCAATACCTTCAACAGCACCGCAGTTGCCCAGGGCGATTACAACCTGTCGGAACTGGCCACTGAACTCAACCTGGCCGGAGCCCGTATCGCCCGCCAGGTGGCCGACGAACTGACCACCAGGGAGCCGGAGAAGCCGCGCTATGTAGCGGGCATTCTCGGCCCCACGCCGCGCACGGCTTCCATCTCGCCGGACGTGAATGATCCCGGTGCCCGCAACATTTACTTCGCGGAACTGCAGGAAGACTATGCAGTCGCTACTCGCGCCCTGATCGAGGGCGGGGTCGATCTGATCCTGATCGAAACAGTATTCGACACGCTCAACGCTAAGGCCGCGATATTTGCCGTGCAGTCGGTGTTTGCGGAAACGGGCACCGAACTGCCACTGATGATTTCCGTGACCTTCCCGGATACCAGCGGCCGGGTGCTGTCGGGCCAGAGCCCGGAGGCGTTCTGGAATGCCGTCGCCCACGCCAGGCCGTTGATCGTGGGCAGCAACTGCGGCCGTCGCTTCAAGGAAATACGCCCCTTCCTGGAAGAACTGGCCAACGCTGCCGAGTGTTTTTTCAGCGCCCACCTCAACGCCGGCCTGCCCAATGCCTTCGGCGAGTACGATGAGACTCCCGATGACATGTACGCGGACTTCCGCGGCTTCGCCGAACGCGGCTTCCTCAATCTTGCGGGCGGCTGCTGTGGCACCACGCCCCACCACATCGAGGCCATCGCCAGGGCAGTGGCCGGCATTGCCCCGCGCCCCCTGCCCCAGCGCCCGCCGGCCTGTCGCCTGAGCGGCCTCGAGCCCTTCAATATCACTGCCGACAGCCTGTTCGTGAATGTCGGGGAACGCTGCAACGTCACCGGTTCCGCCCGCTTCAAGCGCCTGGTCCTGGACGGCAACTACGAGGCCGCGCTGGATGTGGCCCGGGTACAGGTCGAGGACGGCGCCCAGATTATCGACATCAACATGGATGAGGGCATGCTCGACGCCGAAGAGGCGATGGTGACCTTTCTCAACCTGGTGGCCTCCGAACCCGATATCTCGCGGGTGCCGATCATGGTCGACTCCTCGCGCTGGTCGGTGATCGAAGCCGGCCTGCGCTGCATCCAGGGCAAGCCGGTGGTGAATTCCATCAGTCTCAAGGCCGGGGAAGCCGAATTCATCGAGCAGGCCACCCTGTGCAAGCGCTACGGCGCCGCGGTCGTGGTCATGGCCTTCGACGAGGACGGCCAGGCCGACAACCTGGACCGGCGCAAGGCCATCTGCCGGCGCTCCTGGGACCTGCTGGTCAACACGGTCGGCTTCAACCCCAACGACATCATTTTCGACCCCAACATTTTCGCGGTTGCCACCGGCATCGAAGAGCACAACAACTACGCCGTGGAGTTCATCGAGGCCACGCGCTGGATCCGCGACCAGCTGCCCGGCGCCCTCGTCTCCGGCGGCGTTTCCAACGTGTCATTTTCCTTCCGCGGCAACAACGTTGTACGCGAGGCCATCCACTCGGTATTCCTCTACCACGCCATCCGCGCCGGCATGAACATGGGCATCGTCAACGCCGGCCAGCTGGCGGTCTACGACGAGCTGCCGGGAGAGCTGCGCGACGCAGTCGAGGACGTGATCCTCAACCGCCGCGACGATAGTACCGAGCGGCTGCTGGAGCTGGCCGAGACCTATCGCGACAGCGGCACCGGCAGCGCGCGCGTGGAGGATCTCAGCTGGCGCGAAAAGCCGGTCGGCAAGCGCATCGAACACGCCCTGGTCAAGGGCATCAACAGCTTCATTCTGGAGGACGCCGAGGAGGCACGGCAACTGTTCGCGCACCCGATCGAGGTCATCGAAGGTCCGCTGATGGACGGCATGAACGTGGTCGGCGACCTGTTCGGGGAAGGCAAGATGTTCCTGCCCCAGGTGGTCAAGAGTGCGCGGGTCATGAAGCAGGCGGTGGCCTATCTGCAGCCCTACATCGAGGCAGAGAAGACCGACAGCAACCAGACCAATGGCAAAATCCTGATGGCCACGGTCAAGGGCGATGTCCACGACATCGGCAAGAACATCGTCGGCGTGGTCCTGCAGTGCAACAATTTCGAGGTTATCGACCTCGGGGTGATGGTCCATTGTGAAAAGATTCTCAGCGTCGCCCGCGAGGAAAACGTCGACATCATCGGCCTGTCGGGCCTGATCACACCCTCGCTGGACGAGATGGTGCACGTCGCCAGCGAGATGCAGCGCCAGGACTTCCAGGTGCCGCTGATGATCGGCGGCGCCACGACTTCCAAGGCCCACACCGCGGTGAAGATCGAGCCGCGCTACCAGAACGACCTGGTGGTCTACGTGCCGGACGCCTCCCGCAGTGTATCCGTGGCGACTGCCCTGATGGGCCTGGGCAAGGCAAAGTATGTCGCCGAGCGGCGCAGCGAATACACCGCGGTGCGCGAGCGGGTTGCAAATCGTCAGCCGCGCACCCGTCAGCTGCCCTACGCCGAGGCAGTGGCGCACGCACCGGCCCTGGACTGGGATGGCTATACGCCCCCGAAGCCGAGCTTTATCGGCACCCGGGTGCTGGATGATTTTCCATTGCGGAAGCTGGTGGATATCATTGACTGGACGCCGTTTTTCATCTCCTGGGAACTGGCTGGAAAGTACCCGAAAATCCTTGAGGATGCAGTGGTTGGGGAGCAGGCACGGGAGCTGTTCGCTGACGCCCAGGCGATGCTGCAGAAAATCATCGACGAAAAACTGATCACTGCCCGTGCCACCCTGGGCTTCTGGCCCGCCGCGCGCAATGGCAGCGACGATATCGACCTGTTTGCGGATGAATCCCGCAGCGAGATCATCGCCACCCTGCACCACCTCCGGCAGCAGATGGACAAGCCCAATGGCGAACCCAACCTGTGCCTGGCAGATTACGTGGCCCCCGCCGGAGCCGCCCCCGACTATATGGGCGCCTTCTGCGTCACCACCGGTCACGGTGTCGACGAACTCTCGGAGCGCTTCCTGGCCGAGCACGACGACTACAACAGTATCCTGGTAAAGGCCCTGGCCGATCGCCTGGCCGAGGCCTTCGCCGAGTACCTGCACCGCTGGGTGCGCACCGAGCTGTGGGGTTACGCAGCGGATGAGCAGTTGAGTGTCGAGGAACTGATCCGGGAGAAATACCGCGGCATCCGCCCTGCACCCGGCTATCCGGCCTGTCCCGATCATACCGAGAAAGCCACCCTGTTCGAGTTGCTGCAGGCACCCGACACCTGCGGTGTCACGCTCTCGGAAAGTTACGCCATGTCGCCGGCGTCATCGGTAAGCGGGTTTTATTTTTCACACCCGGACGCGCGCTATTTTGCCGTCGGCAAGATCGGCCGCGACCAGGTCGCGGATGTGGCAGGCCGCAAGGGCATGAGTATTGCCGAGGTGGAGCGCTGGCTGGCGCCGGTGCTGGACTATTGAGCGCAGGCGCGGATGTCGCAAGTGATTATTTGGAGCAGAATCATGTCTGACCGCAGCGAAACAGAACACGCCCCCTCAGGGGAGAACGACGAGCAGTCAACCGAAGCTGGCAAGCACCGCCTGCGTCCGTGGCATGTCATCAGCAGCGTATTTGCAGCTGGCCTCGGAGTTCAGAGCAGCCGCAACCGCGAGCGCGACTTCAAGCAGGGCAAGGCCGGCGTCTTTATTGCCGCCGGCCTGATTTTTACCCTGCTGTTTATTGCGGCAATGGTGATTATCGTACAGCTGGTACTGAAAAGCGCGGGCTAGGGGGGCGCCCAGCCGGGGGCGCCCAGCCGGGGGCGCCTAGCCGGGGGCGCCTAGCCGGGCATTGCCGCCAACCAGAGGTAGGAAGCAACAACAACAATCGCAATGATGGCGGTGGCTGCAATGGCGTCGGCCATGCCGTTGTCTTTCCTGGTTGAACCTGACATGCGGGAACTCCTCGTCTGCTGTGGGCGCGGCGTCGGGCCGGCGTAACGGTTCGCAGGAGTATATCAGGAAATTCCAGAATGGCAGCCCGTCTCATTGCTCAGTGCGAGTTCTAAACTTATAAAAAATCAGCATAAATCGTCGCCCGGGTTTTCTGGTAAGGTAGCGCCTCTGCTGCAAACGCTCCTGCTATTAGGACCTCTCGATGTACCTTTACGACCAATATGATCAGCGCATTGTCGATGAGCGCGTGGCCCAGTTTCGAGACCAGACGCGGCGCTTCCTGGCTGGCGAACTGAGTGGCGCTGAGTTCCTGCCGCTGCGACTGCAGAATGGGCTCTACATACAACGTCTGGCGCCCATGCTCCGCATAGCCGTGCCCTATGGGCTGCTGTCCAGCACCCAGTTGCGCAAGCTGGCCCACATCAGCCGCCACTACGACAAGGGCTATGCACACGTCAGCACCCGGCAGAATATCCAGCTGAACTGGCCGCAACTGGAAGAGGTGCCGGACATTCTGGAGGAGCTTGCCAGCGTACAGATGCACGCGATCCAGACCAGCGGCAACTGCATACGCAATACCACCACAGACCAGTTTGCCGGCGTGGCGGCCGACGAACGTGAAGACCCGCGCCCCTGGTGCGAGATCATTCGCCAGTGGTCCACACTGCACCCGGAATTCGCCTTTTTGCCGCGCAAGTTCAAGATCGCGGTCTGCGCCAGCGAGCAGGACCGCGCCGCCATTCACGCTCATGATATCGGTGTTGAACTGCTGGCCAACGCCGCCGGCGAGTACGGTTTCAAGGTACTTGCCGGCGGCGGCCTCGGTCGTACCCCGGTGATCGGTTCCGTGATCAGCGAGTGGCTGGAAAAACGCCACCTGCTGACCTACCTGGAGGCGATCCTGCGGGTCTACAACCAGCACGGTCGCCGCGACAACAAGTACAAGGCGCGGATCAAGATCCTGGTCAAGGCCATGGGTGTCGAGGCTTTCCGGGACGCGGTGGAACGCGAATGGGCGCTGCTGAAAGACGGTCCCAGCACCCTCACCGACGAGGAAATCGCACGCGCCAAATCCTTCTTTACCGCACCACCCTACGCGCAACTGGACGGTGAAGCAGCTGCCGAGGCCCTGCGGGATCGCTGCGCGGCGGAGCCCATTTTCGGCAACTGGGTTGCGCGCAACACCCTGGCGCACCGCGTCCCCGGTTACCGCGCCGTGACCATCTCGCTGAAGGCGACCGGTGTGGCTCCGGGAGACATCACCGACCGTCAGCTGGAACTGCTGGCGGACCTGGCGGATGACTATTCCTTCGGCGAACTGCGCACCACTCACCAGCAGAACATGGTGCTCGCGGATGTCGAGACCAGCGCACTCTACACGTTGTGGCAGCAGCTGCAGGCTGCAGGCCTGGCAACACCGAACATCGGCTACATTACCGATGTCATCTGCTGCCCCGGCGGCGATTACTGCTCCCTCGCCAATGCCAAATCCATCCCTGTTGCCGAAGCCATCCAGGCCCGCTTCGAAGACCTGGACTACCTGTATGACCTGGGCCCGATCGAACTCAATATCAGCGGCTGCATGAATGCCTGCGGCCACCATCATATAGGCCACATTGGTATCCTCGGCGTAGACAAGAAAGGCGCCGAGTTCTACCAGGTCAGCCTCGGTGGCAGCCAGTCCAAGGAAGCCGCCATCGGCAAGATCCTGGGCCCCTCCTTCAGTCAGGAGGACATTCCGGATGTGGTCGAGAATATCCTCGACACTTTTGTCGGCCTGCGCCAGGAAGAGGAAACGTTTCTGCAAACCTACAACCGGGTCGGTATCGAACCCTTCAAGGAGCGGGTCTATGCCAAGACTGATTAAGCAGGGGCAGATTACCAGCGATCCCTGGCTACCGCCTGAGACCGAGGCCGAGACAGCACCGGAATCGCACCTGCCCACCCTGAGCCAATGGCTGTCCCTTGCCGACAAGGCTGGCTCCGCGGTGCAAATCGAACCTGGCGACGGCGTCAGCGAACTGCTGCCGGCACTGGACGCGGTCCGCCTGGTGGCAGTGAATTTCCCCCTGTTCACGGACGGTCGCGGATTTTCCTACGCCCGGGAACTGCGCGAGCGTGGGTATGCAGGCGAACTGCGGGCCGTGGGTGCTTTCCTCCCCGACCAGCTGCATTACCTGCGTCGTTGCGGCTTCGACGCCTTCCAGTTCAGCGATGAGTCCCGCCTGGAAGAGGGGCTGCGGCAGCTGGACATCTTCTCCGAGCACTACCAGGGCGCTATCGACGACCCACAACCGCTGTTCCGGCGACGCCAGTAGAATCCGCACTACCCGCAGTCCGAAGACACAAAAAAGCCGGCTTGATGCCGGCTTTTTTGTATTACCCGCCGCAGATAATCAGAGCGCGGCTTCCAGCTCGGGGAGAGCGTCGAACAGATCCGCCACCAGACCGTAATCGGCCACCTGGAAGATCGGCGCGTCCTCGTCCTTGTTGATGGCGACAATAACCTTGGAATCCTTCATCCCTGCCAGGTGCTGGATCGCACCGGAAATGCCGACGGCGATGTACAGATCCGGGGCCACAATCTTGCCGGTCTGGCCAACCTGCATGTCATTGGGAACAAAGCCGGCATCCACAGCGGCGCGCGAGGCACCAATGGCAGCGCCCAGCTTGTCTGCAATCCCCTCCAGCAGCTTGAAGTTGTCGCCATTCTGCATGCCGCGACCGCCGGAAATGACGACCGGTGCAGCAGTCAGTTCGGGGCGATCGGATACCGCCACTTCCTCGCCGACAAAAGTGGAAATGCCCGCATCATGCACGGAGTCAACCGCTTCAATGCTGGCGGAACCACCCTCTGCCGCAACGGCATCAAAGGCGGTGGTGCGCACAGTGATCACCTTCTTGGCATCGGTGGTCTGCACAGTGGCAATCACGTTACCGGCATAGATCGGGCGCTTGAAGGTATCCGCGGATTCAACCGAGATGATGTCCGAGATCTGGGCGACATCCAGCAGTGCGGCAACCCGCGGCAAGGTGTTTTTGCCGTTGGTGGTCGAGGGAGCGATGATGTTGTCGTAGTTGGCCGCCACTTCGGCGATCAACAGGCTGACATTCTCCGCCAGCTGATGTTCATAGGCGGCGTTGTCCGCCAGCAGCACCTTGCCCACGCCAGGCACGGCCGCAGCCTGGTCGGCAACGGCGCTGCAGCCGGCGCCAGCTACCAGGATATCGATCTCGGCACCCATGGCCTCGGCTGCGGCGACGGCATTGAGGGTGGCAGGCTTGAGACTGCTGTTGTCGTGCTCTGCAATAACCAGTGTACTCATGAGATTACCTTCGCCTCGTTCTTCAATTTGTCGACCAACTGGGCGACGTCCTCAACCTTGATGCCCGCCTGGCGCTCGGGCGGCGGCTCGACCTTGATCTGGGTCAGGTGCGTGGTGACTTCGACACCCAGGTCAGCGGGCGTGAACACATCCAGCTGCTTCTTCTTCGCCTTCATGATATTGGGCAGCGATGCGTAGCGCGGCTCGTTCAGCCGCAGGTCGGTGGTGACGATTGCCGGCAGCGTCAGGCGAACGGTCTGGAAGCCACCATCCACTTCACGAACCACATTAAGATTGTCGCCTTCAACCTTGATTTCAGAGGCAAAAGTGCCCTGGGGCAAGTTGGCCAGTGCACCCAGCATCTGCCCGGTCTGGTTGTTGTCTCCATCAATGGACTGCTTGCCCAGGATGACCAGCTGCGGCTGCTCTTTCTCGATCACGCCCTTGAGCAACTTGGCCACGACCAGCGGCTCCACGCGCCCCTCTGTTTCCACGTGAATACCGCGGTCAGCGCCCAGCGCCAGCGCGGTGCGGATCTGCTCCTGACAGGGCTTCTCGCCCACGGACACCGCGATCACTTCCGTGGCGACACCGGCTTCCTTCAGCCGCACGGCTTCCTCGACAGCGATTTCACAGAACGGGTTGATGGCCATTTTGACATTGTTCAGATCAACATCACTGCCATCGCCTTTGGCACGGACCTTGACGTTGTAGTCAACGACGCGCTTTACGGCAACAAGAACCTTCATAGGATTTCCAACGCTAGTTTCGGGTGGGTTGCAGAGGCCGGACCGGGGATGGAGGGCCACTGGTTTGAGTTCGGGCGGGTATGTTGCCGCCAAAGCCACGGCAGGTCAATAGGTCGGGCCGCGCAGGTCGGGCCGCGCAGCCTAGGTGACAGCAAATAAACCATGGTGGACACAACCTGGATACCGGGCATCCATCGCGCTGATGGCCTTTAACCGTTAAAAATTATATACTTGCACCGCTTTTATCAGACCAGAATTGAATAGCTTGTCTGCCCCCGCAACCAGAGGATGCTGCCGTGGAACGTGAATCAATGGAATTTGACGTCGTGATTGTTGGTGCCGGACCCGCGGGTCTGTCCGCCGCCTGTCGCATCATGCAACTGGCCCAGGAGCAGGAGCGCGAAGTCACCGTCTGCGTTGTGGAAAAGGGCTCCGAGGTCGGCGCCCACATTCTGTCCGGTGCGGTACTGGAACCACGCGCCCTCGCGGAACTGTTTCCGGACTGGAAGGAAATGGGAGCACCGCTGCCGACCGAGGTTACGGAAGACCGCTTTTTCTTCTACACCAGCGCGAAAAAAGCGATCAAGCTGCCGAACTTCATGATCCCCAAGCCCACACACAACGAAGGAAACTTTATTGTGTCCATGGGTAATGTCTGTCGCTGGCTGGCGGAGCAGGCGGAAAACCTGGGGGTCGAGGTCTATCCGGGCTTCTCGGCTGCAGAAGTGCTGTTTCATCCTGACGGCAGCGTCAAGGGTATCGCCACCGGCGACATGGGCATTGGCGCCAATGGCGAAAAAAAGGACAGCTACACCCCGGGCATGGAGTTGCACGCCAAATACACCCTGTTCGCCGAAGGCTGTCGGGGGCATCTGGGCAAGCAGTTGATCCGCCAGCTGGAACTGGACAAGGACCGGGATCCCCAGCACTACGGGATAGGCATCAAGGAAATCTGGGAAATCCCCGCGGACAAGCACCAGGAAGGCCTGGTCGTACACGGCCTCGGCTGGCCGCTGCAGGAAAACGGTGCCAGCGGTGGCGCCTTCCTGTATCACGCGGAAAACAACCAGGTCTATCTGGGCCTGATTACCGACCTGAACTACAGCAATCCCCACCTGAACCCCTTTGCGGAGTTCCAGCGCTGGAAGCTGCACCCGGAAACACTCAAGTACCTCGAAGGTGGCTCACGCCTGAGTTACGGTGCGCGCGCCATTGCCAAAGGCGGCTACAACTCCCTGCCGAAGATGCACTTTCCCGGCGGCCTGTTGATCGGCTGCGATGCCGGTACTCTCAACGCGGTGAAAATCAAGGGCAACCACACTGCGATGAAAAGCGGCATGCTGGCCGCGGAAGCCGTGGTGGAGGCGCTCGCCAAGGGGGAATCGGCTCCGGCAGACCTGACCTCCTATGCCGACAAGGTCAAGAGTTCCTGGCTCCACGAAGAGCTGTACACCACCCGCAATTTCAGCGGCTTCATGCACAAGTTCGGCTTCCTGTTTGGGTCGGCCATGGTATGGATCGACCAGACCATCTTCGGCGGCAAGCTGCCCTTCACCCTGAACGATACGGTGCCGGATTACGCCACCCTGAAGCCGGCCAGCGAGAGCAAGCAGCCGGTCTACCCGAAGCCCGACAACAAGATCACCTTCGACCGACTGTCCTCGGTATTCCTGTCCAACACCAACCACGAGGAAGACCAGCCCTGCCACCTGACCCTGATCGACCCGGATGTGCCGCTGGCGAAGAACCTGCCACTGTACGACGAGCCGGCCCAGCGTTACTGCCCGGCGGGCGTATATGAAATCGTGGAAGATGCCAAGGGTCAGCGCTTCCAGATCAACGCCCAGAACTGCGTCCACTGCAAGACCTGTGATATCAAGGATCCGGCGCAGAATATCGCCTGGGTCACTCCGGAAGGCTTTGGCGGGCCGAACTACCCGAACATGTAGGTCGGGCCGCGTAGGTCGGGCCGCGTAGGTCGGGCCGCGTAGGTCGGGCCGCGCAGGTCGCCTGTTCCCGCTGCAGTTTACTGCAGCGGGAACCACTCTCCGGCGCTTGTGACCTGCAGGCGCCCTTCCCTCTCCTCCGCGCTCTCCACCAGTCGATACCAGGCAGCCCGTGACAACAGGGCACTGAGTCCGTGGGGCAGGGAAATGGCGGCAACATCGCCGACAGCGGGCTCCAGGAACAGGGGGTGATCCCTGTCTATGGGTACCTCGCGGCCGGTATTCAGGCGCGCAACCAGCAACTGACGACCGGCTTCCTCGCGCTGATTGATCTCGGTGACAATCAGCGGGTGCAGTTCGACCTGCACACGCCATTTTTCTCCGGGGGTCACCAGGTAGTAGTCGCCGTCTTCCTCGCGCCGCAGGATACTGGCGAACAGGCGGACAATCGCCTCGCGGGCAATGATCCTGCCTTCGTGGTACCAGCCGCCGTCCGCTGCAATGCGGATATCGATATCCCCGGACAGTGGCGGGTGCCAGCGCTCCAGGGGAGGATTGTCGAAATTGCGGGTTTTGCGAACCTGACTTGCGAGGGTATCGAGCGCATCGGCCATGGTCCCTGCCTCCGGTTACGGAATCACTCGGACATTGACCACGCCATCCAGCGCACGCATGGATGCCAGGCTGGACTCGGCGGGGCAAACATCCATGTCAATCAGATTATAGGCGATGTCGTCGCGGCTCTTGTTCAGCATGTCGACTACGTTGATGTCCAGCTCGGCCAGGATGGACAGCACACTGCCGAGGATTTTCGGTACGTTGGTATTGGTGACCGCCAGGCGGCAGCCACCCGCCCGTTCCAGCTGCAGGGTCGGGAAGTTCACCGAATTGCGGATATTGCCGTTCTCGAGAAAGTCGCGCAGCTGGTCCGCGGCCATGACGGCACAGTTGTCCTCGGCCTCGTCGGTACTGGCGCCAATGTGCGGCATCAGCACCACATCCCTGCGCCCGATCAGTGCGGGGCTGGGGAAGTCGGCGATATACTTGCGCAGCTGACCACGCTCCAAAGCCGCCAGCAACGCAGCCTCATCGACAATTTCCTGGCGGGCAAAGTTCAGCAGGCAGGCGTGGGCAGGCATTGCCGCCAGCATTTCGGCATTGACCAGCCCGCGCGTGGACTCCAGCGCCGGCAGGTGCAGGGTGACGTAGTCGCTGCGGGTGAATACTGCCGACAGGGTATCTGCCTTGCGCACCTGACTGGACAGCCGCCAGGCAGCATCCACTGACAGGGCGGGATCGTAACCAATCACGTCCATTCCCAGGGTCAGGGCCATGTCGGCCACCAGGGAGCCGATCGCGCCGAGACCGACTATGCCCAGGGTCTTGCCGCGCAGCTCATTGCCCTTGAAGTTTTTCTTGTTGGCTTCCAGGGTCTGGTGCAGTTCCGCGGCGTCAGCGATGCCGGTGAGGCCATCGACGTAGGCCAGACCCTCGATGATGCCACGGGAACCCAGCAGCAGGCCGACAGCGACCAGCTCCTTGACCGCATTGGCGTTGGCGCCCGGGGAGTTGAACACGGGTATGCCCCGGCGGGTACATTCCGCCACTGGAATATTGTTGACCCCGGCACCGGCACGGGCAATCGCCAGCACCGAATCGGCAATATCGGCCGCCTGCAGTTTGTGACTGCGCAGGAGGATGGCGTCCGGGTGGGTGAATTCGCTGGCGATTTCATAAGCATCCCGGGGCAGGCGCTCCAACCCCTTCACTGAAATCTGGTTGAGCGTAAGAATGCGTCTGCCCATGGTATTGGTCACGGTCCTGTCAGTTGGCATCAAAGAACGGAAATGTCGGCGTCGGCACGCAGGGCCTGCTCGTGTTCAACCTGCAGCACGGCCCCAAACTCGCCGCCGATACGCTGCCGCAGGCTCTCTTGCTGCTCTGGCGGCAAGGTGGCCAGCTCACCGGCCTCGACCCGCACCAGCTGCAGTACCCGGGCATCGCCCGAGGCTTCGACAACATAGTCAACTACCGGTTCGGCAGCAGGCGCCGGCAGGCTGAAGGCGCGCTGCAGCACTGCGCCTGGCACGGTGCGATTGTCACGTCGTGCCCCGATCTCAACCTGCCACTCGTAGCCCTCGCGCTGCGCGATGGCCTCGACAGTATCCTCACCAGAGGCCAGTGCCGCGACCGCTGCCTCGGCGGCGCGCTCGAGTGCTTCCTGCGCCCGCTCCCGGGTCAGGGCCGCAACGATTTCTTCCCGCACCGCCTCGAGCGGTTGCAACTCGGGCTTGTTGTGTTGATGCAGGTGCACAGCAACAAAACGGTCGTCGCCGAGTTCAACGACCTCACTGTTGTGCCCCAACTCGAGAACATCTTCCGAGAAGGCTGCACGCAAAATCGCGGGTGCTGCCAGCGGACCGGCTTGCTGGTCCCGGGTTACAGGCCCGCTACGCTTGACCTCCAGACCCAGTTCTTCCGCCGGTCGCGACAGGTCGCTGGCGGTAAATGCAAGATCGCGCAGTTGTTCCACTGCCAGCAGCAGCGCGACGCGGGCATCGCGATCCTGCAGGCGCGCCTCAAGTTGCGGGCGCATTTCGGCAAGACTGGGCGGGTCGGCCTCGCGGCGCTCTGTTACCAGCAAAAAGTGGGTGCCGGCCTCGGTCACAACTGGCTCGGAAATGGTGTTGACGTCCAGCTCGGCGATAGCTGCTTCCATCTCTTCGGGGAAGGCATCACCGGCACTGAAACCGAGATCACCACCATTGCCTGCCGAGCCAACATCGTCGGAACGCTCTGCGGCAACCGCCGCAAACTCCTCACCCGCATCCAGCGCCGCCTGCACTGCTTCGACGCGATCGGCAAACTCGGAATCGCTCTCGTCACCGGCCTGTTGCAGCAGGATATGCGCCACCCGGTTCTCGGTCTGGTACTGATAGCTGCCGAGCTCGATCCGGTACTCTTCCTCAAGATCACGCTCCGCCACCGGCTCGCGGAAATCCTCCAGGGTCAATTCGACATAATCAAGCTCGACCGACTCGGGAGTCATGAAGCGCTCCTCGTTGGCCTGATACCAGGCCTCGATCTCGGCGCTATCGGGCTCCGATATACTGAGGAACGGCTCCAGCGGGATCGTCAGATAGCGAATATCGCGCTGTTCGGCAAGGATACGGGCGTTCAGCGCCATCTCGGCGGAGGTCGCGAAATCGCTGCCTGTCAGCCCCGAGCGGAGCTGGTTCAGCACCAGGTCATCCTTTAACGCCTGCTTGAAGGTCCCGGGAGTGTAGCCCGCGGACGCCAGCAGGCTCCTGTACATCTCCGGCGAGAACTGGCCGTCGACCTGGAACTGCTCCATACCACCGATAACAGCCCCCAGTTCCGCCTCGGATACGGTCAGGTCCAGCGCACGGGCAGACTGCATCAACAGCTTGCGGTTGATGATACCCTCCAGCGCCCGCGCACCCAGGCGCTGCTCATCCAGCAGCTCCGGATCCAGGTCATCCCCCATCATCGCCATCAGCTGCCTGCGCTGGGTATCCACCGCCTGCTGTAGTTCCAGGGGAGTTACCGATTCACCGTTGACTTCCGCGACGCTGCTGCCACCGCCGCCCAGAAGAATCGATTCAATACCAAAGAGGGCAAAGGAAATGACAATGAGGCCGATTACAACCTTGGCGGCGGTTCCCTGGGTGCTCTTGCGAATATCCTGAAGCATGGGTCATTTTTCCACTGTGTATCAACAAAAAAGCGCACCCTTGAGTGCGCCTTTCCCTGGACAGTTACAACATTACTGGTGGAGCCGGAAACTGTGGGTTACCGACCGGGGGCCTGCCCCTGAGATTGTGGCTCAGGTGTTGACTGCATCCTTGAGCGCCTTGCCGGGCTTGAAACCGGGGACATTGGACGCCTTGATCTGGATGCTTTGCCCGGTTTGCGGGTTGCGGCCTTCACGCGCAGCGCGGTGTTTTACGGCAAAGGTGCCAAAGCCCACCAGCGTTACCTGGTCACCCTTGCCAAGCGCTTCAGTGATGCTGTCGACAACAGCGTCGAGGGCACGGCCGGCGGAAGCTTTGGGCAGGTCAGCGGCGGCCGCAATGGCATCGATAAGTTCGGTCTTGTTCACAAATATCCCCTTGGAGTGTTATTTGACAAAGTGTCGCTCAGTGTGGCCGCGGCAAAGCGCGACCCAATTCATGGTACGGCGGAATGCACCAGAAAGTGTTTCCGGGTGACCCACCCCGGGCGCCCGAAGACGCTGCAACAGGGAGGAACACCGCTGGATTCAGGGCTCCGACTGTATACCAGAGCTCAACTCAGGGTCAACCGAAACCCCTGTCTCAGTGCGTATTAATCCGGTTTTTCTCGCCCTGGCCACTATCCTGCCCGGTACCCGGAGCCGGCGCCAGATACTCCTCGTCGGTCAGCGGTTCCGGCATCTGCTCCAGTGCAATCGCCAACACTTCATCAATCCATTTCACCGGCCGGATCTGCAGGTCCTGCTTGATATTGTCGGGCACTTCCTTGAGATCGCGCTCGTTCTCCTTCGGAATGATGACTGTCTTGATACCGCCGCGGCGAGCTGCCAGAAGCTTTTCCTTGAGACCACCGATGGGCAACACCTCGCCGCGCAGGGTAATCTCCCCGGTCATCGCCACATCGGCGCGCACCGCGATACCCGCACAGACCGAGACCAGCGCGGTGCACATGGCGACGCCGGCACTGGGGCCGTCCTTGGGGGTCGCCCCTTCCGGGACATGGATGTGGACGTCATGTTTTTCATGCCAGGATGCCGGAATACCCAGCATCTGCGAGCGGCTGCGGATCACCGTGGTCGCCGCCTGAATGGACTCCTGCATCACATCGCCCAGGGAACCGGTCTTGACGTAGCGGCCCTTGCCGGCCACGGAGGCAGCCTCGATGGTGAGCAACTCACCGCCGACCGACGTCCAGGCGAGCCCGGTGACCTGCCCGACCTTGTTCTCGTCTTCCGCAATCCCGTAGTTGAATTTGCGCACGCCGAGCAGATCGGGGAGCATCTCCGCCGTCACCACGGTATCGGAGTCGACCTCATTGAGGGCAAAGCGCTTGACCATCTTGCGGCAGATCTTGGCAATCTCCCGCTCCAGAGAGCGCACCCCGGCTTCCCGCGTGTAATAGCGGATAATGTCGATCACGGTACCTTCGGCAATGCTGACCTCGTCCTTGGCCAGACCATTCTGTCGCAGCTGTTTCGGGATCAGGTAACGCTCGGCAATGTTGACCTTTTCGTCCTCGGTATAGCCGGGGATGCGAATGACCTCCATGCGATCCAGCAGCGGGCCCGGGATGTTCATGGTATTGGAGGTACAGACGAACATGACATCCGAGAGGTCATAGTCGACCTCGAGGTAGTGGTCGTTGAAAGCGTGGTTCTGTTCCGGATCCAGCACTTCCAGCATCGCCGATGCCGGGTCACCCCGATGATCCATGCCCATCTTGTCGATCTCGTCGAGCAGGAACAGCGGGTTGCGGACCCCGGCCTTGGACATTTTTTGCAGCAGCTTGCCAGGCATTGAGCCTATGTAGGTACGGCGGTGGCCGCGAATCTCGGCTTCGTCCCGGACCCCGCCCAGCGCCATGCGCACAAATTTGCGGTTGGTGGCACGGGCAAGGGACTCACCCAGTGACGTCTTGCCGACCCCGGGCGGACCCACCAGGCACAGCACCGGCCCCTTGACCTTGCGTACGCGCTTCTGTACCGCCAGGTACTCGAGGATACGCTCCTTGACCTCTTCCAGTCCGAAGTGGTCTTCGTTGAGAATGGTGGAGGCGCGCTTCAGGTCATGCTTGACCTTGCTGCGCTTGGACCAGGGCACGCTGACCATCCAGTCGATGTAGCTGCGCACTACCGATGCCTCGGCGGACATCGGTGACATCATCTTGAGCTTGTTCAACTCCGCCAGCGCCTTGGTCCTGGCCTCGTCGGGCATGCGTGCATCTTCGATGCGCGCCTGCAGGTCATCCAGCTCGCTGGGAGCCTCATCGAGATCTCCCAACTCCTTCTGGATCGCCTTCATCTGTTCGTTCAGGTAATACTCGCGCTGGCTCTTCTCCATCTGCTTCTTGACCCGGCCGCGGATGCGCTTTTCGACCTGGAACAGGTCGATTTCCGCCTCCATCAGGCCCATCAGATGTTCCAGCCGCGCACGCACCTGGGCCACCTCCAGGATCTTCTGCTTCTCCTGCAGGTCCACGCTCATGTGGGCGGCTATGGTATCTGCCAGCCGCCCTGGCTCGTCGATGCCCGAGAGGGAGGTCAGCACTTCCGCGGGAACTTTCTTGCTCAGATTGACGTATTTTTCGAACTGGGAGACGGTGGAGCGCAGCAACCCCTCGGCCTCGTCGTCGGGGATTTCTTCACTTTCGATCTCCCGCACACCGGCAACAGTGAAGCGGCCTTCATCATCGACGTTATCAATCACCGCCCGGTAACTCCCCTCCACCAATACCTTGATGGTGCCGTCAGGGAGCTTGAGCAATTGCAGGATGTTGGAAACCGTTCCCACCTGGTAGATGTCGTCTACCCCGGGATTGTCGTCGGCGGCGTTGCGCTGCGCTACCAGCAGTACCTGCTTGCCACCGGCCATGGCGTCTTCCAGCGCCTCGACGGATTTTTCGCGCCCCACAAACAGCGGCAATACCATGTGTGGGTACACAACGACATCGCGCAGGGGCAGCAGAGGAAGATCAACAACAGATGATGAACCCATAGGAATCTCCGGGTTAAAAATGGTCACGCCTGACCCATAGATGGGGGCGACTCCAGAAATCACAAGCCGCCGAGGCAGCGGCGGACAATTGCGGCCGCCGGGCGGACCGCACTCAGTCGTCCTTGGAGGCGGTCCGGGGAGCGGGCTCGTGATTCTGGTAGACCAGCAGGGGCTCGGAGTCGCCGCGAATCACGGACTCGTCGATAACCACCTTGCTGACATCGCTCCGGGAAGGGATGTTGTACATGGAGTCCAGCAGTACCCCTTCGAGGATGGAGCGCAGGCCCCGGGCCCCGGTCTTGCGCTCCATGGCGCGCTCTGCCACCGCGCGCAGACCGTCCTCGCGGAAATCGACTTCAACGCCCTCCATCTCGAACAGCTTGCTGTACTGCTTGGTCAGGGAATTGCGCGGCTCGGTAAGTATCTGCACCAGAGCCGGCACGTCCAGTTCTTCCAGGGTCGCGATCACTGGCAGGCGACCGACAAACTCCGGGATCAGGCCGTACTGCACCAGGTCCTCGGGTTCCAGGTCGAACAGCAACTCGCCAACA